>ENA-OSEY01000653-OSEY01000653.1-marine-metagenome-genome-assembly--contig:-NODE-653-length-24840-cov-10.621573_pt1 | contig 24840 bp, 27 predicted proteins | sample MGYA00248465_ERZ534230 | MGnify/ENA primary metagenome ERZ534230 (study PRJEB26409, sample SAMN06344110) | marine metagenome | isolation source: Sea water from surface | place: Atlantic Ocean:Southern...
ATGCCTGAAGATAAAATTAGAAAAGTTTTAAAGATTGCTAAAGAGCCAATTTCTACAGAAACTCCAATAGGAGATGAAGACGATACTACATTGGGTGATTTCATTGAAGATCCATTGCTAGATTCACCAATAGATTCAGCGACTGAATCAAATTTAATTGAAGCTACCGGCGGTGTTTTAGGGAGTTTGACAGCAAGAGAGGCTAAGGTTTTAAGAATGCGTTTTGGAATTGGTATGAACACAGACCATACTTTAGAAGAGGTAGGCAAACAATTTGATGTAACTAGAGAAAGAATTAGGCAAATTGAAGCTAAAGCGCTAAGAAAGTTAAGACATCCATCTAGATCTGGTCATTTGAAAGGCTTCCTAGACGAATAATTTTGGGCCTGTAGCTCAGTTGGTTAGAGCAGCGGACTCATAATCCGTTGGTCGGAGGTTCGAGTCCTCCCGGGCCCACCATCTAAAAAAATTGCTAATCTGTTTGCTCATTAAAGGGGCATTTATAAACATCAATATAAACTCCCGCTGCATCCAACTGATAACCATCTTTATACTCTTGTGATGAATATATATCTCTTATGACAATAGCATTGCCTCCTGCTATGTGAACTTGGTCTTTCAAAACACGTAATGCGTTTGAAGTTGCAAAAGAGTTATTCCAACCGCTCTCTCTTTTTTCAGTATCATAAAGATAAACACAATTCAGACTTTTGACTTGCGAACGATCAATCGTCATTACATGATGATTATCAGAGTATCTTGATGGATCAAGAGATTCACACGCGACAATTAAGGAAAAAAATAGAATGAGTGTTAGTCTGTTCATCAAATATCTCACCTAGATAATTCTATCATGATGATTCTTGGGGGTTAATATTGTGACTCATAAACCGCTGGATGAAGGGTAGAGCTCCTTCTGGCCATTAAAAAAACCTATTTATCCACAAAAAGTACCTTTTTTACTTCTGTACCTTTATAACCATGAGTTATTTATATATATAAAAATGATAATCATTCTCATTATCATTTGTATTAATAATGAGAATCATTATCATTAAAAGACTATATTTATAGGGGAATAATTTATGAAAAAAATATTTTTATCTAGCTTGCTAGTAGCAAGTGGAATTTTAGTTTCAGGTGCCTTGATTGCGCAGGAAGAAGAACTAGTTGTGAAAGGTAACGTTCTTTACTCTGATCAAGTCAACGCACTTAAAACTCCAGTGCCAGTAATAAACGTACCAGTATCTGTATCTATTATTACTGACGATGAAATTGCTAGACAAGGTTTTGATCAACTAGGGGATGTAGTTAGATATACACCTGGTGTGAGTACTTCTCAAGGAGAGGGTCACAGAGATGCAGTTGTTTTTCGAGGCAATAGATCAACGGCTGACTTTTTTCAAGATGGTGTTAGAGACGACGTTCAATACTATCGTTCTCTTTATAATGTAGAGCAAGTAGAGATCTTAAGAGGTCCTAATGCTTTATTATTTGGAAGAGGTGGAACTGGTGGTGTAATCAACAGAGTTTCTAAAAAAGGTGTCTTGGGAGAAACTTTTGGCTCATTTTCAATCGGTTCAAACACTTTCGGCGCTTATGATTTTGTTGCGGATTACAACATTTCGATTAATGAAGATAGGTCTTTGAGAATTATGGCGCATCGTGATTATCTTAACAATCACAGGTCTTACTATGACGGAGATCGAGCAGGATTTAATCCGACTTTAAAAGTCAAATTGAGTGACAACACCGTATTGGACGTTTCTTATGAATATGCTGATCACGAAAGATTTATTGACCGAGGTATACCTACAGGTTCTAATGGAGAGCCAGTAGAGGCTTTAGCAGATATCGTTTTCGGAGATCCAGACCTTAATACCCAAACCCTAACTGCTGATATATTAAGAGCTACTATTACTAGAGACATCTCAGATACTTCAAAAGCTATTTTTTCAATCACTAATAATGAGTTTGAAAAAATGTATCAAAATCTTTATGTCGCTGGTTATAGTGCAACTCTTGATGAAGTTGCTTTGGATGGATATAGAGATCCTACGACAAGAGAAAATTTGATAATCTCCGCTAACTTTGTAAACGAACTTGAAATAGGTTCTGCCACGCATACCATTTTATTCGGTATTGAAGTGGTTGATACCGACAACAAAAACTTCCGATACAATACTAACTTCACAAATGCTGGAGCTTTGCCTTTAGCAAATGACGGAACTGGTATATACGCGGCAGGTAGTTCGCAAGCAGGTAAAAGTGATAGAGAAACTTTTTCGATTGCTGACATGAGAGCTGGTATCTTTAATAGAGATGAGGCTGGTGCAGCTGTTACGTTAGATTTCACTGAAAAACTTAACAATAGTACTACTACTGAATTCGAAGTTACCTCTTTCTTCCTTCAAGACCAAATAGATGTTTCTGACAATTTGAAGCTTCTTCTTGGTGCAAGATTCGACGATTACGAAATCACTGTAGTTAATCTTAAGCCAGGTTCAGAAGCTACTGTTACTAAAGGAGAGAATTTAACATCACCTAGAGCAGGTATTATCTTCAAACCACAAGACAATGTTTCAATTTATGCTAGTTACAGCAATACGTTTGCACCTGTAGCTGGAGAGCAATATAAAGCTATGTCAAACAGTCTTGGACCTGTAGGCTCATTGAATGCGGTCTTAGATGCCAGTGAAACTGAAAATACTGAGATAGGACTGAAATGGGCTATTTCTGATGAGCTATTTTTAACTGCTGCATACTTTGATGCAGAAAGAACTGCTATGCAGGCTGTTACAGTTAATAATGTTGCAGAACAACAAGAAGTTGTTAATCAAAACGTGGATGGTATAGAAATTGAACTAGCAGGAAGAATTTCAGATCAACTTGAACTGACAATGAGTTACGCTGATTTTGAAGGTGATAATGTTGCTCAGAATAAAGAAATTCCAGATTATCAATTTTCTGCATTCGCCAATTATCAGGTTAATGATAAATTCGGTATTGGATTTGGCCTAACTTCTCAAGGCGATCAGCAAATTGGAAGTGGGGCTACTCCTTACTTACCGAGTTTCACTAGAGTTGATGTAGCGGCATATTATCAAATTGCTGATGATTTAATGTTGCAAATGAATATAGAAAACTTAACAGATGAAACGTATTTCCCTCACTCACACTCAACGCACCAAGCGTCAGTTGGAGAAGAGGTTAATGCTAATTTCTCAATTAGGAGGACTTTCTAAGAGGATTTTGGTTTGTGTACCCTCAATTAAATAATAGAACTTACATTTATTATTTTTATAAACTCACCATAAACTACACAAATCAATTTAGAACCCAGGTTGGCAGAGATCCTGGGTTCTTCCTTTTAAATAATTAATAAATTTTAGAAACTTTCTTAATCTCTTTACGAGTCGCTTTTTCAGCTCTCTTTAAACCTAAATCTTTCCAAACTTTATCAAGAGATTCGACAAAGCTTTTAACATCAACAGACGAGTGTTTAGGAGTAATGGTCACTCTAAACCTTTCATCACCTTTTGGAACAGTTGGGTAAAATATTGGCTGAATATAAATTCCGTGTTCTTCTATCAGAGTGTTAGCTGCTTTTTTACAAAGCTCCGGTTCATAAAGATGGATGGGGATTATGTGACTGTCGTTCTTTAAAAAAGGTATGTTGTAATCCGTTAAACCTTCTCTGATTAAATCTGAATTAACTTTTATATTTTCTCTTAAAATGTCAGCTCTTTTTGCAATTTGAATAGCTTGTATGGATGCGGCCGCAATACTTGGGTTTGCTGAAGAAGTAAATATAAAACCTGGAGCAAAACTTCTTATAAAATCAATAATGTCCTTGTTTGCTGCAACGTAACCACCCATTTGCCCAAAAGCTTTTGAAAGGGTTCCATTAATGATATCAATCTCATCAGAAACATTTAATTCTGCCGCAATTCCTCTTCCTTCTGGGCCATATAAACCAACTGAATGAACCTCGTCCAAATATGTTAAAGCGTTATATTTTTTTGCAAGCTGAACAATTTTCTTTATAGGTGAACGAAGACCTTCCATCGAATAGAGGGATTCGAAAACTATTAACTTTGGCGTATTGGCATTGGATGTTTTGAGCAGTTCTTCAAGGTGTTCAACATCATTGTGCTTGAAGACATGAGTTTTTACATTCGCATTTTTTATTCCTTGAATCATGGAAGCATGATTAAGTTCGTCAGAATAAACTTCGCAACCTTCAAGCTTCTTACATAATGTCCAAAGAGTTGATTGGTTTGCAGTGTAAGCAGAGGGAAATAATAAGCTGGCTTCTTTATTGTGCAATTCAGCAAGATCATTCTCAAGATCAGCATGATAAGAGGATGTACCTGAAATATTTCTGGTTCCTCCAGATCCCGTTCCTAATTCCTTGATTACCTTTATTGATTCTAAGATCACAACGGGATGTTGACTTAGATTCAAATAGTCATTGCTGCACCAAACTTCAACAGCCCTTTCATTGCCTTCAAAACGTTCGGTGGCTTTAGGGAAGTTAACTTGGTTCCTATTGATCTCTCTAAATTTTCTATAAAGACCTTGGGATTTAAGTGAGGTTAACTCGTCAGCAAAGTATTTTTTATAATTCATTAATAATAGAGTTACTTACGAAACGAAGTATAAATGAAAGTACTATTTAATAGATATAAATTTTATAATTACATTCTCTATATATTTTAAAGTTATATTGAAAACATTAAGAATCATTTCAAGAAAAAGTCTGTTGGCACAAGTTCAGGCACAAATTGTCGCTGATAAGATTAAAGGCGAATTTGAAGACATCCAGATAGAATTTGTCACAAAAGAAACATCTGGAGATATTGATTTAACTACACCTTTACATCAAATGCCCGATGCAGGTGTTTTTACAAATGACATAAGACAAGAACTTTTAAGTAATAATGCAGATTTGGCAGTTCATTCTTGGAAAGACTTGCCCGTAGAACTCTCAGAAGGAACAGAAATTATAACCACTTTAAAAAGAGCTGATTCACGAGACCTTCTAATTTTTAAAAATAAATCTTTGGGAAAGCAAACTATAAAACTTTTAACTTCTTCTCCTAGGAGAAAAGAAAACTTATCTAATTTTTTACCCAACGCACTTCCTTGGATTCCTTCAGATATAGAATTTGTCGATGTTAGGGGGAATATTCAGACGAGGCTTTCAAAACTTTTTGAGTCTGAAAAAGATGGTTTAGTCATTGCATTTGCTGCAATGAAAAGACTTTTGGCCTCTTCTAAATTTTTAAAAGAAGAATCTAATCTTTTAGAGCTATTAAAAGAATCAAAATGGATGTTACTACCTTTATCAGAAAATCCAGCAGCACCAGCTCAAGGCGCGCTAGCATTAGAAATATCGTCAAAAAATCATGACTTAAAAAATCTTTTAAAGAATATAGGAGATGAAGAAACTTTTAATTTAGTAATTAAAGAAAGGGAAATTTTAAAAAAATACGGTGGTGGCTGCCACCAAAAAATTGGAGTGAGCATAATAAACTCAACGAAAGGTCAAATTTTACATATAAAAGGCGAAACAGAAGAAGGCGAGAAAATTTCTAAATCATCATTTGAACCACTAGAATCATATAAAAATAAACTGAAAGAAGTTAAAAATTATTTCCCTTCTAGTAAAGAGTCGTCACAAATTTTTAATAGAGTGTCCATTTCAGAAGCAGAACAAAAAGTTTCTGGAATTAAAAATTCTGGAATTTATGTTAGTAGAGGAAATGTTATTGAGAATATTAATTCAATTTCAAATACAAATTTGGTATGGACCAGTGGCGTTGAGACTTGGTTAAAACTAGCATCAAAGGGAATTTGGGTTAATGGAACTTCTGATAGTTTGGGAGAAAACGAAAGTCCGCCTTTAGGGCTTTATGAAGACACTAAGTGGTATAAATTATCACATTTAGATGCTCATGAAGAAAAACTGGAATTGATATCTACTTATAAATTAGTATCAAATGAATTGCCGAAAGATATTGAAAAAAATAGCCATTATTATTGGATGAGCTCAAGTTCTTTCAAATTTATTTTTGAAAAATTTCCTTCAATAGAAAACGCTAATCATTCCTGTGGGTTGGGTAAAACTTTTGATGAGATCAGCCAACTTATACCAGGAAAAGTTTATCCTTATCAGAATTATAAAGATTGGCTAGATAAAATTAAAAGAGCAAAGTAACATTGCGTTCCAATTTAAGTTATGAAGAGTTTATTAAGAAAATTTCCCAGTACTAGACTGAGAAGAAATAGGTCAAAAAATAGCTTGAGATCGATTTTGGCCGAATCAAAAATCACCGTTGATGATTTGATTCAGCCTATTTTTATCAAAGAAAATTTATCTGGCTATGAGCCAATCCAATCTATGCCAGGTATCAACAGGTTGGGAGCAAATGTTTTAGAAGCAGAATTAAGAAATATTATCGATACTGGTATTAAAGCAGTTGCTTTGTTTCCGGTGATCGACGAGGAAAAAAAGGATTCAGCAGGAACAGAAGCACTTAATCAAGATAATTTTTTAAATGTTGAAATATCAAAAATTAAAGACCTATTTCCTGAATTAATAATCATTGCCGACGTTGCTTTAGACCCCTATACAGATCATGGTCACGATGGAGTTTTAAACAAAGTTGGAGATGTTGATAATGATCTAAGTCTTGATGTTCTAAAGAATCAGGCTTTGTCTCTTGCGAAAGCAGGAGCCGATGTAATTGCTCCCTCAGATATGATGGATGGACGAATTAAAGTTATCAGAGATGCTTTGGAGGAAAATAACTTCAAAGAAACGGTAATTCTTTCCTATGCAGCAAAATACAGTTCAAAATTTTATGGACCATTTAAAGATGCAGTAGAATCTGCAAAATTCTTTGGAAATAAAAATAAAGACACTTATCAAATGTCCCCTGCAAATAAAAATGAAGCTCTACAAGAAGTTGCTATGGATATAAATGAAGGCGCAGATATAGTAATGGTCAAACCCGGCATGCCATACCTCGATATTGTTTCTTCGGTGAAAGAAACCTTTAAAGTTCCTACTTTTGTTTATCAGGTCAGTGGGGAATATTCTATGCTTAAAGGAGCTATTGACAACGGTTGGCTTTCAGAAGAAGTGATGAAAGAATCTATTTTATCTTTTAAAAGAGCTGGGGCTGATTGTATTTTGACCTATGCTGCACTAGAAGTAGCGAAAGAATTATAAAAAATGCCCAATCAAAAGTTTCTCAATGCGCTAGCAAACGTTCCTCAATCTACCCCTCCGATTTGGTTTATGAGGCAAGCTGGAAGATACCACAGTCATTATCAAAATTTAAAAACCAAAAATTCTTTTGAGGAACTTTGTAAATCACCAACTTTGGCTGCAGAAACAGCTATGGGACCCATAAATTCTTTTGATTTTGATGTTGCTATCCTCTTTAGTGATATTTTGTTTCCTTTAGAAAGTTTAGGAATGGATTTAACATATTCTCCTGGGCCGAAATTTGGAAAATTATTGACCGAGGTAAATTTTAAAGAAGTATTTAAAAATAATTTTGATATCAACTCTTTGTCTTTCCAGGGAGAAGCAATAGAAAGAACTCTTGAAGTTTTACCAAAGGATAAATCATTTATCGGGTTTGTCGGTGGGCCTTTTACTTTACTTGTTTACTCGATGGGACTTAATAAAAGTGAGAAAACTTTAAATTTAACAGATTTTCAAATTGAAATTCTTAAGGATTTTCTTTTTCCGGTAATTTCTGAAAATATAACCATGCAACTTGAAGCTGGAGCAGAAATTGTGATGATTTTCGATTCTTCTGCTCATTTTTTACAACAAAAAAGCTTTTTAAAATACTTAGACATGATGCATGAGCAAATTTTTTCAAAATTTGAAAAAAGGATTGGATATTATGCTAGAGAAGGGATTGATTACGATTCGATAATTTCAGTTAACAAATTAAAACAGACATCTCTCGCTGGGCTAGGTATCGACTCAAATGAATCTTTGTCTAAATATTTTAAGCTATCAAGAGATTATTTTATTCAGGGAAATTTTGACGAAAAATTAATGCTTTTATCAAATACTTCTATGAAATTAGAATTAGAAAAATTTATCAAGTCTATAGAGAATTTTAGTGAAAAAGAGAGAGCAGGGTGGATCTGTGGTTTAGGTCATGGAATTTTAAAAGAAACTCCAGAAGAAAATGTGCAAACTTTTGTAAGAATGATAAGGGAGTCTTTTAAATGAGTTTTCTCGGCGAAAAAAATTTTTCTCACAAAGATCAAGAAAATATAGGGATACTTATATGTAATTTAGGTACCCCAGACAGTTATTCTGTCAAAGACGTCAGGGCTTTTTTAAGAGAGTTTTTATCGGATAGTAGAGTAATAGAAATACCTAAAATTGTTTGGTGGTTTATTCTAAATTTATTTATTTTAACCTTCAGGCCTTTTAGCTCATCTAAGTTGTACAAATCTGTTTGGACTGATGAAGGGTCTCCTCTAATGGTTTATTCAAAAAAATTAATTGATAGATTAGATGAAAAGCTTCCCGAAAAATACGAAGTTGCACTGGGTATGAGGTACGGTAACCCAAGCATTAAAACTGCATTAAAAAAACTCAAAGATAGAAACTGTAGAAAAATCTTAGTTTTACCATTATTCCCTCAGTACTCTGCTACAACTTCCGGAAGTATTTTTGACAAAGTCTCAGAAGAGATTAGAAATTGGAGATGGGTGCCTAGTTTAATTTTTATCAATTCTTATCATGATGATGAAAATTTTATTTCCGCTATATCAAACTCGTTAAGACCAAAACTCGAGTCTGAAAAACCTGACAAGGTAGTTTTTACTTATCATGGAATACCTAAAAATTATTTTGACCAGGGCGATCCCTATCACTGCCTTTGCCAAAAAACAACAAGATTAGTTTGTGAGAATTTAAAACTTGAAGAAAAAAAAAGTATCACAACATTTCAATCAAGATTGGGAAATGCTGAATGGTTAAAACCATATACCAGCGAGGTTATGAAAAGTTTACCTAAAGAAGGCTGTAAAAATATTATGGTTATCGCTCCAGGTTTTAGTGTCGATTGCCTAGAAACAATAGAAGAAATAGATGAAGAAAATAAGGAATATTTTTTAAATTCTGGAGGAGCAAAATTCACTTATGTTGAGTGTTTAAACGACACTGATCTTCACGTAAATTTTTTAAAGGAATTTATAGAAAAGAAAGTTTCTGTATGGAAATAAAAGACTTAGAAGATAAGAAAAAAAAGGCTAGTGAATGGTTTCGTACTCTTCGTGATAAATTTTGTAAAACTTTTGAAAGTCTTGATTCAAAAAAATTTTCTAGAAAGCTTTGGGAGCATAAAGGAGAAGGTGGTGGCGAGATAAGTATCATGAGAGGAGATGTTTTTGAAAAAGTTGGAGTTAATATCTCAACAGTCTCCGGAGAATTTTCTGAAGATTATCGAACTCAAGTAAAAGGGACCAAAGGTTCGCCAAATTATTGGGCCTCAGGGATTAGTTTAGTAGCACATATGCAATCTCCAAAAATTCCTGCTTTTCATTTCAATACTCGTTTTCTTGTAACACAAGATTCTTGGTTTGGCGGAGGTACTGATATGACTCCTACACTTGAAGATAGAAAGGATAAAAGATATTTTCATGACAGATTAGAGGCTGCATGTAATAAGCACGATGCAAACTATTACAAAGAATTTAAAAAAAATTGTGATGAATATTTTTATTTGCCGCATCGAGAGGAACCAAGAGGAGTGGGAGGAATTTTTTTTGATCACTTAAACTCTGGAAAATGGGAAGAAGATTTTAATTTTGTAAAGGAAGTGGGTCTAGAAACTTTAAATATAATTACAGAAATTGTGACTGCTAAAAAAGATCTTTCTTGGACAAGAGAAGAAAAAGAAAAACAACTCTTAAAGAGGGGAAGGTATGTTGAATTTAACCTAATATGGGATAGAGGAACACTTTTTGGTTTAAAAACTGGAGGGTCTACTGAAGCAATTTTAATGTCAATGCCTCCTGAGGCAAAATGGGATTAACATGATTTATCTAACGATTAAAACCATTCATATTGTTGCCGTAATTGCTTGGATGGCAGCTTTGTTTTATTTGCCAAGGCTTTTCGTTTACCACGCTAAACATAACGAAGAGGAATTAATAAGCAGTGTGTTCAAAGTTATGGAATCAAGGTTATACAGTGTTATTGCAACTCCGGCTATGGTTGCAGTTTGGTTAACTGGAATATATCTGGTTTATGTACAAGGAAATCAATTTTGGCTTAATTTAAAAATATTTTTTGTTTTTCTGATGACCCTTTATCATTTTTTCTTATTTTTCTCTTTAAAGAAATTTGAAGACGATTTGAATAATTTTTCAGAGAGGTTTTTTAGAATCATAAATGAGGTGCCTACGCTTTTAGTTATAATAATTGTAGGCTTAGTAGTTTTTAAACCTAGTTAGTAATTATGAAAATTTTAAAAGTATTCGACGATGTCGAATTAATTTTAGTCGACTTGGAAGTTAACATGGGCTCTGAGAAAAGAAGCGCTCCTACTTTGTGCGCAAGGTATCAAGGAAAAATTATTCCTCTAAACTCTGCGCATGATGGACGACCAATTTTAATGAACGAGAATAATGCGCTTGATGATTTTGAATCTTAAAGTTCTGTGGCTATTTCCATAAACTTTTTTTTCAACAAATCTGAATTATTTGTAATATTAAATGCGGAATTTCTTAAAAATCTTATCCATATATTCTTGGCTTCAAAGCCTCTTTTAAAAGCTTCCATGCTTGCTGCAAGCGCCAAATTAATTGGAATTCTTTTCCTGTTATAAACCTGAGTTATTTTTTTTAATTCTAATTTACCGAAATCATTTATAGCTTCAGATAAACATTTTACATCTCCTAGTCCTGCGTTAAGACCTAAACCTGCAAGTGGATGGATTTGATGAGCTGCATCCCCAATTAAAAAGATTCCATTTTTAGCAAATGTTTTTGCAGAAAGGTGGTTAAGAGGAAAATGCTGAATTTCAGTCGAAAAAACTAAATCATCAAAAGTTTCCCCAAAATGATTATTTATCTCAGCAATAAATTCTTTTTTTTCTTTTTGTAAAAAAATGTAAGCAGACTTATCATCTATCGACCAAATCATTGTCAGTTCATCATCATTAATTGGCAAAAGGGCGAGAGGGCCAATTTTTGTAAAAGTTTGTCTAATAGTAGAATCAGTAGAAGAAGATTTTAAGTTAGCTACTAAAGCGGTTTGGTTATAACTCCATGATCTTGACTTAAATTTTCCCAAACCCCTTACAGCAGAATTAATTCCATCGCAGCCGATTAGTATGTTGCAGCTTAGTTCATTATTACTTGTTTTGCAGGTAATTTTTTCATCATTTCTATTAATTTCTTCGAGTTTATTATCCCAATAAAATGATATTTCTTTTTTTTCTAAACTTTCCAATAAGTTTTTTTGAATATTACCTTCTGAAACAATATGACCTAAAGGATTTAATCGAGCTTCATTCGCATCAAATTCTATATACCCAGAACCCTCTTGCTCCCAAACTTTTATTTTTTCGTAAGGAAATGCATTCGGAGATATTTTTTCCCAAACACCTAGCTTCTTTAAAAAACTTAAACTTTTTTGATTGATGGATAAATGTCTTTTGCTAAAAGATGCATGAGAATTTGACTCAACAATACCTATCGAAAAATCTTTAGAATTTAAAGAGTCAGCTAGCGCTACTCCCATGACTCCAGAACCAACAATTAGAATATCATGATGAATCATGTACTCATTAAGACTTCTATATCTTTAATTTCTTTTGGCACTAAATCAGTTAGAACTTCAAAACCTTTGTCAGTTACTAAAACGTTGTCCTCAATTCTAATGCCAATGTTTTTATATTGATTAGGAACATTTAAATTTTCATTTATATAAATACCTGGCTCTATTGTAGTAATCATTCCTGGAGAATAGTCTACCCAATCTCCTTTTTCATTTTTTCCACCTACATCATGAACGTCTAAACCTAAATAATGACCTACGCGATGCATATAGAAGTCGAAATATTTGTTTGTTTCAATAACCTCATTTAAATCACCTTCTAATAATTTTAAATCCAATAACCCCTGGCTGATTATTTTTACAGAAGTCTCATGCGCCTTAAGAGGATTAGAGCCTGAAATGACTGTTTCAATTGATTTTTTACTAGCTTCTAGAACTATTTCATAAATTTCCCTTTGTTCTTTTGAAAATTTTCCGTTGACAGGAAAAGTTCTCGTGATATCGCTAGCATAATGATTTAACTCACATCCAGCATCAACTAGAACAAGATCCCCATCATTTAAGACGTCTTTATTATCATTGTAGTGAAGCACACAAGAATTTTTTCCTCCCCCAACAATAGAGGGATAAGCACAGGCTCTAGCTCCATGAGACATAAATTCATGAAGATACTCTGCTTCTAATTGGTATTCGTACATTCCAGGTTTTACAGATTTCATAGCACGTATATGCGCTAATGAGGATATACGACAAGCTTCTTTTATAATTTTTAATTCTTCTTCAGATTTAATTGCTCTCATCTTAGAAACTTCAAAATCTAAAGGTTTTATTGTTGATTCAGTGTTAGGCAGAAGTTTTTTTAATTTTTTAATTGATGATTCGAAACAGTAAATGTTCGCAAAATCTTTAACTAATTCAGGCAGAATATCTCTGCATTCACTTATAGATATTCCCCTGGTAGCTCCATATTTTTCTGTATTTTCTGGGCCCAGAATTTCGCCATCCCATTGTTCTTTTAACTTATTTTTTTCTTTACAAAAAATTATGAAATTTTTTTCATCTAAAACAGCAATGGATTCAGATTCGGGAAAATTCGTCAAATAGCTAAAATTGCTATTTTGTCTAAAAGGATAATTTACATCACCATTTCTTATAATTTCTTCAGAGCCAAACAAAATGGCTACAGAGTTTTCTTCTAAAAGCTCTGAAAGGAATTGACGTCTTTTACTAAAAATATCCATATATATATTTTAGCTCATTGTGGAATGCGTTAAAGAGTAAGATTAGAATAAGGTATGAATAATACTTTAGAGAGCAATGTAAAAGAGTTATTGACGCTTTCTAAAAAATTGAGAGAAGCTAATTTAGATTTAAGAAATAAAAATCAAAAACTTAAAGACGAAAACTTAAAACTAAAAGAAAAGCTTGAATTAACCGCCAATAAAATCGAAAATTTAATAGATAAACTGGAGTCTGTATGAGTAAAGATAATGATGAAATAATTTCAGTCAAAGTAGCAGGGACTGAATATCAACTGTATTGTCCAAAAGACGAACAAAGAGGTCTTTTGAACGCTGCTGATTATCTCAATAAAAAAGTAAGAAAAATTAAAAGACAAGCAAAGTTTTTGAGCATGGAAAAGGCTTCAGTTTTAGCAGGTTTGGAAGTAGCCAATGAACTTTTGAATTCAGATAAGGTTGAAATAAAAGAACCTTTTGATAATTCTGATACTGAGAATGTTGAATCAACTGAATCTTCTGAATTAACTGAACAAATTGAATCAACTAAAACTGAGACACCTAAGCAAAAAGAAGAAAATTCTGATGATTTAAGTATTAAGTTAGTTTCTGAAATTTCTGAGTTATCAAAATTATAAAATTGTTATAATCTATTTTGCTTTCTGGGTTATTTGCCAGCCAAATAACACTTCGAGCCGATACAAAAAAATAAGGGAACTTGATACTTATTTTTGTTGAGCACCCAATAGGATTGCCTGAAAAAATAGTGATTTTTCCCGACCTGAACTTTTCGGTTCGGGTAAATTTCGCAGCGATAACTTGGAAAGCCCTTTAAAAAAATGCAAAAACGAGAAGCAAGAGATTTCGTTAAAAATAAAATGGATGCTGCCTCGTCAACAGATTTAAAGAAATTTAACGAAAGTATTTTTATAAATTTTAAAAAATTATTTGATTTAAATAATCCTCTTAAAATTGGTTCGTACATTTCAAAAGAAAACGAAGTGTCTACGGATAAAATAAATAAATTTATACTTGATCAAGGAAGCTCGCTTTACTTACCCAAAATTTTTAATTCTAAACATTCAAAAAAACTAAAGTTTTATCAATTCAATGAAGACGATTCGTTAGAACAAAATAAATTTGGAGTATTAGAACCGTTAGGATTAGGAAAATCGTTAAAACCTAAGTATTTAGATTTGATTATTATTCCTGTTAGGGGCATAAATAAAAATAATAAACGCTTAGGTTATGGGGGAGGGTATTATGATAGAAGTTTGGCTAAAGAAAAAAAACTTAAATTCCTTACAATATGTTTTGACTTTCAAAAAAACTTATCTTTTAGAAGTCAAAAACATGACATTGAAATATCAACAATTATTTCTCCTAATGGTTACTTAAGAAAAGCTTGATAACCTTTGTTTTCAGTAACTCTGGTAAAAGGGTATTCTGTAGCTAATAAATCTAATTCAAGTTTTTCTTTTTGCGATTTATCTATCGAAAATCCAACTAAAGCTCCACCATATATTGATCCTTGATTTTTATAATGAAACATACTTATGTTCCATTTATCTTGAAGTAAATTCAAAAATTCCATAAGCGCTCCAGGTCTTTCAGGAAAATCAACTTTGAAAACTTCTTCAATGTTTCCAAAAGGTAAGTTGCCTGCTCTGCCTCCTGTCATATATCTCAGATGTACTTTTGAAATCTCATCTTCAGTTAAATCTATTAGTTTAAATTTCTTTTTCTCCAATTCGTTTACAAAACTTTTCTTTGTTTTTGAATTCAGAGGTAATTCAACTCCTAAAAGAATTTTACCGATCTCAGTATCATCTACTCTATAACTAAATTCTGTTATATTTTTTTTCCCCACGGCTTTACAAAGTTTTCTAAAACTTCCCTTTATCTCTGGAACTTCAACACTAAAAATTAATTCTTTTCCCTCTCCCATCTTTGATCTTTCTACAATATGTGAGAGTGATTCAAAATTTAAATTTGAACCACAATAAGTTGCAATCAAATTTTTATCAATAATTTTTTTCTTAGCTATGTATTTTTTCAAACCCGCTAATGCCAGAGCCCCAGTGGGTTCAGGAACGGTTCGCGTGTCAATGAAAGTATCTTTTACGGCTGCACATATTTCATCTGTCGTAACAGTAATTGAATCATCTATCCATTCTTCAATGACTTTAAAGTTATTTAAACCTATTTGTTTTGCTGCTGCTCCATCCGCAAACAAGCCAACTTTTTCAAGTTTTATTCTTTTACCAAGCTTAAGAGACTTATTTAGGCCAGCTGCATCCTCAGCTTCAACTGCAATAATCTTTATATTTGGTTGTTTATTTTTTATATAGGCGCCAACTCCAGATATCAGACCTCCTCCACCTACCGCGACAAAAATGGCATCTAATTTATTTTCAAAGTCCTCAAGAATTTCTTTTCCGATGGTGCCTTGACCTGATATGACCTCCGGATCGTCAAAAGGATGAATAAAAGGTAACTTATTTTTTTCACAAAATTTTAAAGCTGCATCTAATGCTTCATCAAAATTATCTCCGACCAGCATAACTTTTGACTTCATTTTTTTTACTTCATCAATTTTTATTGTAGGTGTAGTTCTTGGCATAAATATCGTCGCTTTAATTTTTAAGGTCCTTGCTGAATATGCAACTCCTTGAGCATGATTTCCTGCCGAAGCAGTTACAACATGCTTTACAGACTGTTTAGAAACTAAAGTCTTAATCTTGTTATATGCGCCTCTAATTTTAAAAGAATGGGTTGGTTGTAAATCTTCTCTTTTTAAATAAATTTTATTTTTAGTACTTAAGGATATGTTTTCTGCAAAGGTAATAGGAGATTTAATAACTACGTCATAAATGTTAGTCGAATCAATTTTTTTTACGTATTTTTTACTATTTTTTAACATGGCTATCTTTTAAGCTGAGCATTATACTTTTAGAATAGGTAAGTGCCACAACTTAAGAAAACTTTTCAATGAATTCAAAAGAGAAAGCTGCAAGATCTGCATATGAAAAAATTGAAAGTAAGTTTCATAAAGATTTCATATTAGGTATCGGGACTGGGTCTACCACAAATTATTTTATAGAGATCTTAAAAGAAGAAAATCCTGAAATGAAATGCTTTGTTTCAAGTTCGATAGCAAGTTCAAATTTATTAAAGGATGCTGGGTATGATGATGCAGAATTAAATGATGTTGGCGGCCCAGATGTATATGTTGACGGTGCAGACGAAGTCAATACTAAATTTGAGGCAATCAAAGGCGGTGGTGGCGCATTAACAAGAGAAAAAATAATAGCGTCAGCTTCAAAAAAATTCATTTGCATTGTTGACGATTCAAAAATAGTAAAAAAGTTTGGTAATTTTCCAGTGGCAGTTGAGGTAATTCCAATGGCAAGGAGTTATGTTTCTAGGCAAATAGTTGCGATGGGATGCAGACCAACTTATAGAATAGGATTCGTAACAGATAATGGTAATCAAATAATTGATGTGCTTAATTTAAACTTTGATGTTCCATACGAAACAGAAATGAAACTGAATAAAATTCCAGGCGTCGTAGAAAACGGTATTTTTTCGGCAAGAAAAGCCGATGTAGTTATTGTGTCTGATGGAGAGAGAACCTACGAGTTAGAGTAATTTCTCTATTTTGCTAAGTATACTTTGATCGTTAGGTTCTACATTACTGGAAAACACATGTGTTTCCGAACCATTTTTTGAAATCAAGATTTTCGTAAAGTTCCAAGAAGGTGGCTGACCTGTCTTTTCGTTTAAGCTTTTGTAAAAAGTATTAGCTTTGTTACCTTTTACGCTTGAAGTAGCAAATAGTGGAAAGGTGACTCCGTAACTTGATTCACAGAAATCTTTTACTTTTTCTTCGGAACTGTATTCTTGAAACATGAAATCTCTGGAAGGAAATCCTAAAATTACAAAATCTTCTTTATTATATTTTGAATAAAGTTTTTGAAGGTTTTCATATTGGTAAGTAAAGCCGCATCTACTAGCAACGTTAACCACCATTATGACTTTGTTCTTGTATTTACAGAGGTTTTCAAAATTTTGAGAATCTAAGATTCTAATCTCATGATCTAAGAACGACGGGCAATTATCATTAACTTTTTCCGTACCTATTGAAAAGCCATAGGCGGAGTAAACTAAAAAAAATAAATAAAAGTATTTCATAGTTAAAAATATTGTGTCTTTTTACTATAAATCAATACTTTTGTATTCTCTTTAACCCTGTTAAACAATTTAATTACATCCTTATTCTTCATTCTTATACAACCAATTGAGGCAGGCTTGCCGATAAGTCCCTCTTCGGCAGTGCCGTGAATATAAATAAATCTTTCTTTTGAATCCACCTCTCCACCCTTATTTATTCCCTCCTCAAGCCCGTCTAACCATAGTATTCTTGATGTGATCACATCTTCGGGAATATCAATTTGTTCTCTAATAGGTTCAATTACTTCTTGAGTCCATTTTCTACCTTTCAACACAGCTCCAAAGGGTAAATTTTCACCAATCTTTTCTGCGACAATGTGTTCACCAAATGGAGTTTTATAACTATTTTTTTCATTCCCTAATCCATTTACTGATGATGATATAGGGTAGGTGTAAGTTCTAAATCTTGATTTATAAATTAACTCTTGTTTATCAATATTTATTAAAATGTAAGAGTCATTTTTATTTTGATTTATAAAGTTCTGGACAAAATCATTGTTTAAATTTTTATCACTCATAGTAGTAGCACATCCAATAAAAAGAAATGAAAGAAAAAAAATTTTATAAATTTTCACTTATTTATTTTTAAATTTTAAAAAACAAAACCCCATAAGGATTAATAATAAAACTGTAATAAAAGGTATTTTACCGTAACTATTTATGGGAGTTGAGCCTGAAAAAAATTGGATAGTCTGATTAAGATTTTCAAAATTATTTTTTTTATCTAACTCATTATCCAATTTAATGAAAGAGATGACCTTTCCTTTTTCATCAATAATTGCACTGATACCGCTAGTGGTGCTCCTGATCAAGGGCTTTCTGCTTTCTGAAGCCCTGAATCTGGCAATTTGAAGATGTTGATGAGGCCCAATGGTTTTTCCAAACCAAGCGTCATTACTAGCTGTGAATAATAAGTTACTCTCTGAAGCGTACTTAAAGAATAAATCTTGATATGCAACTTCGTAACATATAGAAGCAAAAATAGAAAAATTTTCTCCATGAATAAGACTATTATTTTTTGCTGCACTAACTTCAGGCCTAGAAAAATTGAAGAAATTAAAAAAATAATTAAAGAAATCATAAGGAACATATTCTCCAAACGGCACAAGAACTTCTTTATCGTATTTTCCCTCCACGTTACCAAAACTTATCAAAGAATTATAAATTTTGTCTTCATTTTCAGATAATGTTCCCGCAATTACACCAATATTTGCTTTTTCAGTTAATGCTAAGAAAGGTTTTATATAAAATTGAAAATTGGAAAACTTGCCAGGCAAAAATACCTCTGGGAAAAAAAATAGTTTGGGTGTTTCAGGCTCATCAATTAGTCTAGATGATTCTTTAAGTAATAAGCCTCCCATGATGTCAGTAGACTCTCTTCTTCCGGAGGGAGTCCATTTTTCTTTAATACCTATATTTGGTTGAACGACTACAACATCCACCTCTGATGTAGATTTTGTCCAGCCAATATCTTTTATATTTGCGTTTATTAAAAAGACAAATGCGATCAAGAAACTGCTTGCAATAATATAGGTAGAATTGAGTTTTTTTAAACTATTGGAAAACTCCAAAATAAGGGTTGATAAAAAGACAATTAAGAAGGATGTTCCAAAAATTCCGGCTATAGGAATGAATCCGTTTATCAAGAAATTGTCTAAAGCTGAATAACCAAGGTACAACCAAGGAAAACCTGAAAGTAAAAATTCTCTGAGCCATTCAAAAATAACCCATATCGAAGGAAACAACATCAATCTGCTAAAAAAATTTTCTTGTTTTAGAAAGTTGTATAGAAAAAAAGACAAAGCTTGAAAGATTGATAAAAAGGCAGCTAATAATATTGTTAGGACATAAGAGACTATTGGGCTAGCACCTCCATAAACACTAATGCTATTTTCTATCCAAAATATTCCAAAAAACCAAAACCCTAATCCAAAAAAATATCCTATTATGAAAGAATCTTTTGATCCGTTTTGATTAAGAATGACTAATATTAGTAAAGGAATTATGTGAGCCAGCACCCAGAAATTAAAAGGTTCGAAAGCTAGAATTAAAAGGGTACCTAAAAAGAAAGAAAATACCGTTTTTAAAATCATCTACACATCAGCTTAACAAAAAAAAATGAGTTCTACTTTAGCCAAAAACTAATTTTTTTATTTTCTAATAGTCTACAAGTTTCGAAAATTGGAAGCCCTACAACGTTTGAATAACTTCCAACAATTTTTTCTATAAAAGTAGCTCCAAGACCTTGGATTGCATAGCCGCCAGCCTTGTCAATTGGCTCTCCAGTTTTCCAATACCTCAAACACTCATCACCGTTGAGTTGTCTAAAATGAACCTCGCTTTCAACTATTTCAAAACTAATATTTGCATCTTCTGAGCTAGCATTTAAAAGATCTGCTATGGCCACGCAGGTAAATACTTGATGAGACCTTCCAGACAACTCCAATAGCATTGAAATACAATGGTCTTGGTCTACAGGTTTTCCGAAAATTTGGTTATCTAAGGACACCACTGTATCTGCAGTAATGACAGGAATAATTTTTTCTCTTTTTGCTTGAATTATTGCTAGTGAATTAAGAGCTTTTTCTTTGGTATTTCTCTCTACAAATTCTAAAGCGGACTCATTCGGAAGTATTTCTTCTTTAAAATTACATTTTAAAATTTCAAAATTTACACCTAATAAATCTAGAATTTCTTTACGTCTAGGAGACTGAGAGGCGAGATAAATACTCGACACTATTTAATTTTATCTTCTTTATAAATGACGTGTTTTCTTACTACAGGATCAAATTTTTTAATTTCTATTTTGTCTGGAGTGTTAGTTTTATTTTTATCTGTAGTGTAATAATGGCCGGTTCCTGCTGAAGAAACTAGTTTGATTTTTTCTCTCATATTTTTTCCCCTCTAGCTCTGATTTCACTAAGAACAGTGTCGATCCCTTTCTTATCAATTATTCTTAATCCTTTTGCAGATACATTTAAAGAAACGAATTTATTTTCAGATTCTACCCAGAATTTGTGCTTATGAAGGTTAGGCATGAATCTTCTTCTTGTTTTATTAATAGCTTTAGAAACATTATTACCTGACATGGGGGTTTTGCCCGTGACTTGACAAATTTTACTCATACATAGCCTCTCTGAGGGATGATTTATACCAGAATCTTAGTCTTTAGGAAACCTAAATCAGGTTATAATTCTGTTCGAATGAGTAACTTGGCCAACAAAAATATCCTTCTTTGTGTCACCGGAGGTATTGCTGCCTATAAGGCAGCGGAATTAGTAAGGCTTTTTAAAACCGCTAATGCATCTGTGAGAGTTCTAATGACTCAAGGAGCGCAAGAATTTATAACTCCACTTACAATGCAAGCTCTGTCAGGAGACAAGGTGCATACAGATCTTCTTAGCACAGAAGCCGAGGCAGCAATGGGACACATAGAACTTGCAAAATGGAGTGATCTAATTGTAGTTGCTCCTTGTTCAGCTAATTCGTTATCAAAATTAGCTGAAGGAAGAGGAGATGACTTATTTTCTGCAGTTTGTTTAGCTTCGGAAAGTGATTTATTTGTGGCGCCTGCAATGAACCAAGCAATGTGGAAAGATATGAGAACTCAAAAAAATTTGAAAAGAATAATTAAATTCGGAGCAAAAATCATTGGACCTGCATCTGGAGAACAAGCTTGTGGCGACATTGGTGAGGGGAGAATGACTGAGCCAAAAGATATTTTTTCAGAAATTGAAAATGAAATTGAATGTGGCTTGCTAACTGGAAGAAAAGTTTTGATAACCGCTGGCCCAACTCAGGAAATGATTGATCCTGTGAGATTCATTTCTAATAAAAGTTCAGGAAAAATGGGCTTTTCACTTGCAGAAGAGATTAAAAATCAAGGCGCAATTGTCACTCTGATATCCGGGCCAGTTAATTTAAAAACGCCCGATAAAGTAAAAAGATTTGACGTTCAATCTGCAAAAGAAATGCAATCAAAAGTAGAAGAGTTAATAGAAGATTATGATATTTTTATTTCAGCTGCAGCAGTAGCAGATTTCAAACCAAAAAAATATGAACAAAAAAAAATTAAAAAAGGTTCTAAAGTCGGCCAAATGAAAATAGAGTTGGACAAGAATTTTGATATTTTAAAGACAGTTACTGATAAAAAATTAAACTTGAAAACTATAGGTTTTGCAGCTGAAACTGATGATTTAATAAACAATGCTGAAAAAAAACTGGTTGAAAAAAATTTAGATCTTATTGTCGCCAATGATGTTTCAGATCAGTCAATCGGATTTGATTCAGATGAAAATGAAGTAACTCTAATTACTAAATTAGAAAAGAAGGTAATAAAAAAAACTTCCAAGAAAAATGTATCAAAAAAGATTGTTGAGTTCATTGCACAAAAGGTAATCAATGATTAGATGGATTTTCACAAGATTGCTTGGATTTTTTCTTCCTTCTTTGCTTTCAAGTTTTTTTCAGAACAATACCAAAGGAGAAGCTGGAAAAATTGAAGTTGAATTCAAAATATTAGACAACCGATTAGGTAATGAAATACCACTGCCTAAATTTCATACTAGTGGATCTGCAGCCATTGATCTAAGAACTAACATTAAAGAAACTTGTACATTAGGAGCTAATGAAACGAGATTATTTTCTACTGGTTTCGCAATACATATTAAAGATGCGAGATTTGCTGCTCTTATTTTACCTAGATCAGGTTTAGGACATAAAGACGGAATAGTCTTAGGAAATCTTTCAGGCTTAATTGATTCAGATTATCAAGGCGAGATAATGATTTCCTTATGGAACAGATCTCAAAAGGAATTTACAGTAGAACCGGGTGATAGAATAGCGCAAATGCTTTTTTTTAGCGTTTTTACTCCCGACTTTAAATTAGTAAAAAATTTTGATGAATCTGAAAGAGGAATTGAAGGATTTGGCTCTTCTGGTAAGATTTAAACATTATGACAATTCCGGTAAATAAAACTCTTCAAGAAAATTTTAAATGGCGAGTGGAATTAACTCCAAATAATACAGCTCATAAATTTTTAGACAGAGAGACAACATTTAAGGAACTTGACTTACTATCTAATAAAGTAGCAAACGGTATTGTTGCGGAAGGTTGTAAGAAAGACGCCAGAGTAGCTTATTTGGGTAAAAATTCAGATTATTTTTTCGAAGTTCTATTGGGAACTATTAAATCTGCAACAGTGGCAGTAGGGGTAAATTGGAGATTAGCCCCTCCTGAAGTTTTGTATGTTATAAACGATTCTAAAAGTGAAATAGTTTTCGTAAGTGAAGATTTTTATCCTGTTATAGATCAAATAAAAGATGATTTAGAAACGGTCAAAAAAATAATTGCTGTAGATGACAAACATTCGGAATATGAAGGCTATTTATCATGGAGAGACTCTAAATCGGAATCAGAAATTATCATTGAAACAAATATGGACGATGATGTGATTCAACTTTATACATCTGGAACAACTGGGCATCCCAAAGGAGTACAAATAACTAATGGAAATTTTTCAGCAGCAAATGATTCAGTCCAAGATAGTGTTCCTTTTGCTGAAAATGAAACTAACCTAGTATGCATGCCAGGCTATCATATCGCTGGAACAAACTGGGGAATATGGGGATTATTGCACGGTTGTAGGAATATAATAATTGCGGATGTCGATCCAAATCTAATTCTGGATTTGATAGAAACTGAAAAGGTAAGACACGCTTTATTCGTTCCTGCAGTGATTTTATTTTTAATATCAAATCCTAAAGCTCAGGAGACGGATTTCAGTTCCTTGGATTTTGTATTGTATGGAGCTTCTCCGATTGCAGACGATACAATTATCAAAGCACAAGAGATAATGAATTGTGATTTATATCAAGTCTACGGACTAACAGAAACTACGGGAGCAATAACAATTATGATGCCAGAAGATCATGATAAGGAAAGAAACAAACTAAGATCCTGTGGCAAACCTTTGAATGGAGTTGAAATTAAAATTATTGGAGATGAGGGACAAGAACTTTCTACCGGAGAAATTGGAGAGGTAATTACAAAAAGTGCTTTAAACATGAAAGGTTATTGGAATAAATTTGATGCTACTAAAGAAGCAATTCAAAATGAATGGTTTTTTTCAGGAGATGCTGGGTTCTTTGATGATGAAGGTTATCTTTATATACACGACAGAGTCAAAGATATGATTGTTTCAGGAGGAGAAAATATTTATCCAGCAGAAGTAGAAAATGCTCTAATGAGTAATCCAGATATCATTGATGCTGCAGTGATTGGAATTCCAGATGAAAAATGGGGAGAAAGCGTCAAGGGTTTTGTTGTGCTCAAAGATGGGGCAAAATTAAGTGAGGTAGACATTATCTCTTACACAAAAACACAAATTGCTGGATACAAATGTCCAAAAAGCATAAATTTTATAGACATGCTACCAAGAAATCCGTCTGGCAAAGTTTTAAGAAGAGAGCTGAGAGAGCCCTTTTGGGAAGGCATTGAAAGAAAGGTAGGTGGATAACTTATTATCTTCTCAACTTCATAGGGTCTTTAAAGTAGACGTAAAAAGATACAACAAACACGAAAGCTAATAAAAAATAAGTAAAGTACTCTACAAACACCGCGCCTAGAAAATATCCAGTTAAAACATATACAGCAGTCCATGCAGGAGCAGATAAAAATTCTACTGGAAAAAAAAGTTTTGACTTCATTCCCAGTGTTCCGGCTGTCAGAGGAACTAGACATCTCAATGGGCCAACAAATCTTCCTAAAGCAACGCTTAAAATTCCATATTTTTTTATAAAAACCCTAGCCCTTTCAACATAGGGTTTTTGTTCTTCCGGAAACCAGCTGATCACTTTATTACCAATAAGCTTGCCCAATAAGTAACTAATAGAATCACCAAAAATCATACCTAGCGTTGCATAGATAAAAATTTCTAAAGGACCGATTCCAACACTTGCCGCTAACGCACCAATTCCTGGCACAATTAAGGTTGCTGGAGTAAATAAACCTACAATTATTAAAGACTCTAAAAAGACTAAAGTGAAAGCGGCCCAGTTGATCCATTCAGGATTATTTGTGAGAAATTCAAGGGTATTACTAAAATCAAACATTTATTTATGAAGTTAATATGCAGACAATTAATTTATTGCAATAATACAATACATGAATGATAAAAACTTATCAGATTTAGACGAATTACTAAAAAAAGCAAACGAAGTTAAAGACGAGGTCAGTTCTTCAACCTTTGAGCAAAAAAATAAAGCTTTGAAGGAAGCAGCTCAGTCCTTGAACGACTCTAGAGAAACTCTTAAATCTGCAAATGATTTAGATATGGAAGATGCGTCAAAAAAAGATTTATTAGAGAGTTTTATTGATCGATTAAAATTAAATGAACAGAGGATTGACTCGATGATTTCTGGAATTAATAAAGTTATCGATTTGAAAGATCCTGTAGGCCAGATGAGTGATAAAACTACTTCGCCTTCTGGATTCCTTGTCTCAAAAATGAGGGTTCCACTAGGAGTGATTGGAATTAT
>ENA-OSEY01000654-OSEY01000654.1-marine-metagenome-genome-assembly--contig:-NODE-654-length-24798-cov-15.460216_pt1 | contig 24798 bp, 28 predicted proteins | sample MGYA00248465_ERZ534230 | MGnify/ENA primary metagenome ERZ534230 (study PRJEB26409, sample SAMN06344110) | marine metagenome | isolation source: Sea water from surface | place: Atlantic Ocean:Southern...
AGACCAAAAGGTAAGCAAGCTCAAGAATAATTGATGAAGGGAAAAATTTTTATTATTGAAGATGAGACTTCAATAATCCAGCTAGTACAACATAATTTAGAGAAAGAGGGTTTTGTTGTATCTTCGTCAACTAATGGTAATGATGGTTTAAAAGAATTAAAAAAATTTGAGCCTAATCTACTATTACTTGATTGGATGTTACCTGATTTATCTGGAATAGATGTTTGCAAAAGTCTTAGAAGAGACAAAAATTATAAAAATTTGCCAATAATCATGTTAACAGCCAAAGGTGAAGAGGAAGATAAAGTTAAAGGATTGGAAAGTGGTGTAGATGATTATATAACAAAACCCTTCGGTTTTAATGAGTTAATGGCACGTATAAAAGCTTTACTAAGACGATCAGATCCTAAGACTGTATCTGATGATCTTATTTTTGAGGATTTGAAATTAGATAGAACTGAAAGAAGAGTTTTTAGAGATAATAATGAAATTCATCTTGGTCCTACTGAATTTAGACTTTTAGAATTTTTTTTATTAAACCCAAAGAGGGTTTTTTCAAGAGATCAAATTTTAGAAAGTGTGTGGCCAAATAATATAAACGTAGAAAGTAGAACAATAGATGTTCACATCAGAAGATTGAGACAATCTATAAACCTTTCTGGTAAAAAAGAACTTGTAAGAACAGTAAGATCTGCTGGCTATTCTTTGTCTTAAATTATAACTTTATAAATTCCAACTAAAAATAAAGGGACTTGTAATCCAAAGTTAGTCATTATTGCTTTATCTTTACTTATAAACCCAGCGACTGTCCATCCAACAACTCCTAATCCATGAAAATATATATTAAGTGGATATATATTTAGATTAGTTAAAAGAATGCCAACTAAAACTAGAAATGTGCTTATCCATTTAAGGTATTTTTTTACAAACATATTTTCCTCCTTAATTTGCAATATATAGATTTTTTGATTATTTCTTAATATTTACTTACACTTTTTGCACAGACCGAAAAATTCAAGATTGTATTTGTTGAATTTCATACCTTCTTTATCTTGAAAATTTGATAGGTATTTAGATAGCTTTGAGCTACTTATTTCTTTTACATCTTCACATGACTCACAAATAGAAAATGCTGTAGCATTTGTAATTGTACAAGCCGAATTTCTACATGCAATAAATGCATTTCTACTTTCAATTTTATGAATTTTTCCTATCTCTACCAATTTATCTAACGCTCTATAAACCTGAGGAGGTGCTTTTAAACCTTTTTTTTGAACATTAAACAATATTGAATATGCTTTCATAGGTTGTGCAGATTTTTCAATAATATCTAAAACTATTTTTTGATTTTTTGACAAATATTCTTTCTTTTGAGTCATATTATATTTTACTAATTTCCATTTAATTGTTCAATTGAGTTTTCTTTTTTATTCTACTTAATGAAAGTATAAATAATAACAATCCAGCTGTAATTATAGATGGTCCCGATGGTGTATTAATTTCTAAAGATGCAAACAGGCCAATTAAAACAGATAACAACCCCCCAATTATAGAAAATATCACCATTTGCATTGGATTATCCGAAATATTTCTTGCCATTGCCGCAGGCAGGATAAGCATTCCAGTTATTAATAATAAACCTACCATTTTAATGGATATCGCAATTATAGCCGCTAATAATATTGTAAATATTGCATTATATTTTTCAGGCTTCATTCCCTCCGCTTCAGCTAATTCAAAATTAACAGTAGATGCAAACAAAGGTTTCCAAATGATTTTTAATACAATAAGAATTATAGCTCCACCAATCCATACAAGAATTATGTCGTTAACATTAACTGCAAGTATATCCCCAAATAAAAGCCCCATTAAATCAAATCTAATTGTTGCTAAGAGACCAATAACTACTAAACCTATAGCTAAAGATGAATGCGCAAGTAATCCTAGTAAAGCATCTGAGGGTAAATTTGTAGTTTTTTGTAATTTTAATAAGATTAATGCAACAATAGATGAGATCACAAAAACTGATAAAGCCATATTGATCTCAGTCGTATATGACAAGGTTACTCCTAACAAAGCAGAGTGTGCTAATGTATCTCCAAAAAAAGATAATCTTCTCCAAACAACAAAACATCCAAGCGGACCAGTCACTAATGCCATTCCAATTCCAACTAACAATGCTCTAATAAAAAAATCGTCCAACATTACTTTTTCTTTTCTATTGACCCATCAATTTTGTGAATATGGTCATGGGAGTGCTCATATACAGATAATATCTTAGAAATATCTTTACCAAATATTTCTTGATATTTTTCATTGTTAGCAACATCTATCGGTGTACCAGAGCAGCAAACATGTCCATTCAAACATACAACGTGGTCTGTTTTAGACATAACCACATGAAGGTTATGTGAGATTAATAAAATACCACAATTTAATGTATCAGATATTTTTTTTATCAATTCGTACAATGCTATTTCACCATTAAAATCGACACCTTGCACAGGCTCATCAAGCACTAAAAGTTCTGGTTTTTTTGCGATAGCTCTAGCCATAAGTATTCTTTGAAACTCACCACCAGATAAACTTTTTAGATCTTTATTTATTAAATGAGGCGTTCCTGTTATTTCTAGTGCATCTTTTATCTCATCATTAGTGAGTGTATTTGTTAAGTTCATAAAATCATTAACTCTAATAGGTAATGTCCAATCAATGCTAATTTTTTGGGGAACATAAGCTACCTTTTCAGTGAATTTTAGAACTTTTCCCTCAATATCTTTGTATAATCCTAGAGTTATTTTAGCTGTGGTAGTTTTTCCAGATCCATTCGGGCCAATGAGTGTAACAATCTGTCCTTTATTTATTTCAAATGTAACTCCTTTTACTAACCATTTATCATTAACAAACACCCCTACATTTTCTAATTTTACGAGAGAATTATTTATTTGTGTCATAAAAAAAACTTGTATTTATCTGTTATATTATTACATTGTTATAATATAACAATAACAGAAAAAGGTATTTATCATGAAAAATATTAGCAAAAATTTATTATTAACTCCATTTATTAGCATGCTTTTAGTCTTTGCGCCTGTTAAAGCAGATATTAATGTAGTTACATCTATTAAACCTCTACATTCACTAACAAGCTATATAATGGAAGGGGTGGGCGAACCTGGTTTAATTATCGATGGAGTTGCATCACCACATAATTTTCAAATAAAACCTTCACATGCAAAGATGCTTCAAAAAGCTGATTTAGTTATTTGGGTAGGTGAGGATTTAGAGAGTTTTTTACCAACTGCTTTGAAATCTATACCAAAAAATTCGGTTGTTTTTCCTTTATTAGAACAAAGTGGATTAAAGAAATTAAAATTTAGAGAAAAAAATATTTTTGAAGGTCATGATGATCATGGACACGATGAACATGGTAAAAAAGAGGATGATCATGATGAACATGCAGAAAAAGAAGAAGGTCACGACGATCATGGACATGATGAACATGGCCACGCGCATGGAGAGTATGACCCACATATTTGGTTAGATCCTTTAAATGCAAAAGTTATTGTTAAAAAAATTACAAATCAGTTAGTTAAAATAGATGCTGATAATAGCTCCGCTTATAAAGCAAATTCTAAAAAGCTTTTAAAAGATTTAGATAATTTAACTAGCACTATAAAAAAAGATCTAAATAAAAATGCAAGCTTTGTTGTCTTTCATGATGCTTACCAATATTTTGAAAAAAGATTTGGTCTATCTGTTATAGGCGCTTTAACAGTTAACCCAGACGTCATGCCAGGTGCCGAACAATTATCAGAAATTAGAGAAGTTATCGAAGAGAAAAAAGTAAAATGTATATTTTCAGAGCCTCAATTTAACCCAGCGATAATTAAATCTATTGCAAGTGATACAGGTGTTAAAACTGGCGTTCTTGATCCGTTAGGTGCCAATATAAATAAAAGTAAAAATATGTATTTTAATTTAATTGAAGATATGTCTAACGCATTAAAGGATTGTTCTTAATTAAATTTAATCGATTGTTATTTCTATAGGTGTATGATCTGAGGGTTTTTCTCTTCCTCTTGGATATTTATTTATCTTAACATCTTTAATACTATCTATTAAAGAGCTTGAGACTAAAAAATGATCAATTCTCATACCATTATTTTTTTGCCATGCTCCACTCATATAATCCCAAAAAGTATAACCTTCCTTATCGGGATAAATGTACCTGTAAGTATCAAAGAAACCTAAATTAATAATTTCTCTAAATCTTTTCCTTATTTCTAATCTAAACAGGGCATCATTTTCATATGACTTTGGATTATGAACATCTTCAGCAGCAGGAATAATATTAAAATCTCCACCTATAATAATATTACTATTTTCTTTTAAATTTTTTTTTATTGTTTTTATAAAACTATCTAACCAATATAATTTATAATCATATTTTTCTGTATCTACTGGATTTCCATTTGGAGTATAAATATTTATTAAATTAATTTTTTTCTTTTTATGAGTTAATTCACCTGAAATTATTCTTGATTGTTTCATTTTGTCCTTAAAGATATTTTGTTTTATGTTGTTTAATTTACTTTTTGATATGAATGCAACACCATTGTAACTTTTTTGTCCAAAAACATAACTTTCATACTTAAGGCTTTTAAATTCATCAAAAGGATAATTTTTTTCTTCAGTTTTTATTTCCTGCATCATTACAATGTCAGGAGAAGATTTTTTAAGATATTCTTTAATATTATTTATTCTAGCTCTTACAGAATTAACATTCCACGAGCTTATTATCATTATAGAGAGAAAGAGACACCACAACCACAAGATGATTTACTTTGTGGATTGCTAATTTTAAATTGTTCACCAATTAATTCTTTAACAAAGTCAACTTCTGATCCTTTTAATAAATCAGCTGATGTTTTATCAATTAGAATATTGTTATATTGAATATCATCATCCTCTTTTTCAGTATCAACTGAAAAATTGTATTGGAAACCAGAACACCCACCACCCTTGATAGCGATTCTAAAAAAAGATCCTTTTTCCTTTTTTGATAACAAATGGTTTATTTGTTTTATCGCATTATCAGTAAATTTAATTTCTTTAATCATCTCGTAAGGCTGTTAATAGTAATATAATTATAATTTACCTTTTTTAAAGTATGAATAATTTCAAAAAACTTGGACAATTTAAGTCAACTGGAAGATTTTTTAATGAGAAAAATAGCTCATACAGAACGCCATTTCAAAGAGATAGAGATAGAATAATTCACTCTGCCTCTTTTAGAAGACTTAAGCATAAGACACAGGTTTTTGTTAATACAGAAGGTGATCACTTTAGAACTAGAATCACACACTCAATTGAAGTTTCACAGATAGCAAGATCAATTGCAAAGTATTTGAAATTAAATGATGATCTTGCGGAAACACTAAGTCTTGCCCATGATCTTGGTCATACACCATTTGGTCACGCTGGAGAAAATAGCCTAAAAGAATGCATGATTAATCACGGAGGTTTTGATCATAACTTACAAACTTTAAGAATAGTAATGTTTCTTGAGAATAAATATTTAAAATTTAAAGGTCTTAATTTAACATTTGAAACTTTAGACGGTTTATTAAAACATAATGGACCTATATTAAATGTCAGTAGAGTAAATAATATAATAGGTATTAAAAATTTAAAAAATAAATTTAATTTTAATCAATATTCATCTTTAGAGTCACAAATTTCAAATATCTCTGACGATATAGCTTATAATAATCATGATATTCAAGACGGATTAAATGCAAATCTATTTAAACTTGAGGAAATTTTAGAAATCAATTTTTTTAAAGAAATTTTTAAAAGATATAAAAATGTTAAAAAAAATAAAATTTTGATTTATCAAATAATAAGAGATTCAATAGATTTAATGGTAAAAGATATTATTTCTAACAGTAAAAAAAATCTAAAGAAACATAAAATTAAAAATTTAAGAGATATTAAAAAAAATAATTCTAAAATAATAAATTTTTCTGAAAATTTTCAACAAATCGATAGTGAAATTAAAAAATTTTTAAGAGTTAAAATGTATAATAATAAAAAAGTATTATCTAAAAATACTAAAGGCCAAAAAATTATAAAATATTTATTTGCTTATATCTGTAAAAATCCAAAAAAGTTTATTAAAAACCAAAAAATAAATAAGGATAAGTTTAGATCTGTTTCTGATTTTATTTCAGGAATGACAGACAGATATGCTATAAACCTTTACAATAATTTAAAATGAACATTTTCGACATTTATCTTAACAAAATTAAAAATATAGTTACTAATAATTCTGCTAATTTAAAAATTCCTCAAAATTTATCAGGTATTAACGTAGATACAGCTCCTGCTAAATTTAAAGCTGATATATCAACAAATGTCTGTATGGTTCTTTCCTCATTAAATAAATTGCCACCAACTGAGATTTACAAACAACTTAATTTAGATGATCTAAAAAACGATAAAGATATAGAAAATATTGAGTTTGTTAAACCAGGTTTTGTTAATATAAAATTTGTTAAGAAATTCTGGAATACTTTTTTAACAAAAATGCTCAATGATCAAAAATATGGAGCAAGTCTTAAAAATGATAAAAAAAATTATTTACTGGAATTTGTTTCTGCTAATCCAACAGGCCCCTTACATGTAGGCCATTGTCGTGGTGCTATATATGGAGATGCTTTGTGCAATCTTTTAAAATTTTGTGATCACAAGGTTACAAAAGAATATTATGTTAACGATCACGGTAATCAGATCAAAAACTTTTCTTTATCTGTATACTTTAGAATTAAAGAAAAATTATTTAACGAAGAATACCCTAAGGATGAAAATTTATATCCAGGAGATTACATAATTGAAATAGCAGAACAAATTATTAGTAAAAATTCTATTAAGAATTATGAAAATTATGAAAAAATTTCAGATGAACTCTCTAAATTGAGTGTTGTTGCTTCTTTAGAAATAATAAAAAAAAATCTAAATTCTTTAGGTGTTGTTCACGATAATTTTGTAAGTGAAAATAATATTATTAATTCAAAAGAAGTTGATGAAGCTATAGATAATTTAAAAAAGAACAATTTAGTATTTAAGGGCAAGATCGAGGCGCCTGAAGGTGAAGATAAGTCTAAGTGGGTTGAAAGAGAGCAACTACTATTCAAATCTACAAATTATGGTGACGATAAAGATAGAGCTTTAACAAAAAGTGATAATTCTTGGACATATTTTGCTGGCGACATTGCTTATCACAACAACAAATTAAAAAGAAATTTTGATGAATACATAAATATTCTTGGTGCAGACCATGCCGGTTATATTAAAAGAATTAATTCTGTTGTAGATGCTCTCTCTAATAAAAAGAAAAATCTAATTTGTAAAGTTACTCAGCTTGTAAAATTGATTAAAGACGGCAAACCCTTCAAAATGTCAAAAAGAAAAGGTGATTATATAATTGTTGATGATTTAGTTAACGAGGTAGGTAAGGATGCAACTCGTTTTATAATGTTGAGCAGAAGTAATGATGTCCAATTAGAGTTTGATTTTGAAAAAGTTAAAGAAAAATCAAAAGATAACCCCCTCTATTATGTTCAATATTGTTATGCAAGGATCTGTTCTGTTTTTAAAAATGCTGATGAAAAAATAGAAAATGACCTAACTGAAGTTGAAAAAAATTATGAATTTAATGATGAGGAAATAAAAATAATAAATAAAATTTCTGAATGGCCTAAATGTGTAGAGGTATCCTCACAAAAACTAGAGCCACACAGAATACCTATCTATTTATATCAACTGTCAGCTTTATTTCATTCATATTGGAATATGGGAAAAGATAATGAGTCTATGAGGTTTTTAGATAAGAGTAAAAAATTAAATAAAAACAAAGCGGTTCTATTAAATAGTGTTTTAAAAACTATTGGCACTGGAATGAAAATATTAGATGTAGAGACGCCGGAAACCATGTAATGATTAAAGAAATTAAATATATTTTTTTCGTATTTATAATTTCTTTATTTATTTTTTTTACTGTTAAATACTACATATCTGATGAGTTTGAAAAAAAGTATTATAAATCAATTAACAATCTAGACTCTAAATTAGATTTAAAAAAAAATAGTTTAATAAAGTTAGATAGTGATACCGATAATATTATTGAATATATTGACGAAAAAGAAAATAAGGAAAAAAAATTATCATTTTGGGACCTGATCAAAAATGAAGATTAGTCAAAAGAGGGCATTTATATCTGGTTTGAAATCTACAAATTTGTCAAATAAAGAAATTTTATTTCTTAAAAAATATAAACCATGGGGAATAATATTATTTGAGAGAAATATTAAAAGTTTAGATCAGACCAAAAAGCTGGTCCAATCAATTAAAAAGATATTTAAAGATCAAAACTATCCCATTCTTATTGATGAAGAAGGTGGAAGAGTTAATAGGCTAAAAAAAATAATAGACACTAAATTACATTCCTCAAAATTTTTTGGTGATATGTATAAAAAAGATAAAAAAAAATCGCTTCTTTATTATAAAATTTATATTGATCAAATAAGCTATTTATTGAACAACTTAGGTATAAATATTAATACTGTGCCTGTTCTGGATATAGCTCGAGAAAAAACTTCTAAAGTAATAGGCGACAGATCATTTTCGAAAAATAAAAAAATAGTTAATATTTTTGGTAATTTTACGATCGATCAATTTCATAAGAATAATATAGCAACTGTAATTAAACATATACCAGGTCACGGCCTAGGCAAAGTTGACTCACACTACAAACTACCAATTATAAACAATAGTAATCAATATTTACTAAAAAATGATTTTTTGACGTTTAAAAATAAAAACTCTCTTTTTGCTATGACTGGTCATTTACTTTTTAAAAAAATTGATAATCTAAATTCTGTAACTCATTCAAAAAAAATAATTAAATTAATAAGAAATAAAATAAATTTTAAAAATTTAATAATGTCAGACGATATATCAATGAAAGCTCTACCATATGGTATTAAAAATAATGTTATTAAAGCATTTACCGCAGGTTGTGATTTAGTTTTACATTGTAATGCTAATTTAAAAGAAATGCATATAGTTGCAGAAAATTCACCAAAATTGAGTAAATTTATAATAAAAATTACAAATAAATATTATAAGCTAGTGTCCAATGGAGAATCAAGATTCAACTAATAGTTTTCAGGTAAATCTAGATCAATTTAATGGTCCTTTAGATTTACTTTTAGATTTAGCAAAATCTCAAAAAGTTAATTTAGAAAACATATCAATTACTTTATTGGCTGATCAATTTTTAGAATATATTAATAAGGTTAAAGATATTAATTTAGATATTGCATCAGAATATTTAGTTATGGCAACTTGGCTTGCGTATTTAAAATCAAAATTACTACTTCCAATAACTGATGAAGAAGAGTTTAAAGTTCATGAAGTTGCTGAAAGATTAAAATTACAATTAAAAAAATTAGAATTAATAAGATTACTGTCTGATCAAATGCTTAAGAGAAAAAGACTTGGAAAAGATATCTTTGTAAGAGGTATTAAAGGTAGAATTCGTTCTATTTATAGTTCTACATATAAATTATCTTTATACGAACTTCTAAAAACTTATTCTGCAATTGTCATGCAAAAGGATTTTCAAAGAATGAATATTCCCAAATTACCAGTTTGTACAACAGAAGAAGGTATAAAATTAATTAAAAGCATTATAAAAAAACTAGAAGATTGGAAAAACCTTGAGGACATTATTCCGAAAGCCTTTAAAAAATCAAATTTAAAAAAAACTGGACGTGCTAGTATTTTTGCTGGATCATTAGAATTAGTAAAAGAGGGGACTGTTATTTTAAAACAAGACAAATTATTTGATGAGATTTATATTAAACAAAAATGAAGAACGAAAAGAAAAAAAATAACGTAATTTCATTTCCAGGCCAATTATCTACTGGAGAGAGGGAAGTTGAAGCTATTTTATTTGCTGCAGCAGAACCTTTAGAAATAGAAACCATAGAAGATAGAATTTCAAAAAAAATTGATGTTAAGAAAATTTTAAAAAAATTAGAAGATGTTTATAAAAATAGGGGAATTAATTTAGTTTGCATCTCAAATAAATGGTCATTTAGAACAGCATCAAATTTGTCGTCTTTAATGTCCAAACAAAAAACAGTTGAGAAAAAACTTTCAAAGGCTGCCATTGAAACACTATCAATAATTGTATATCACCAGCCGGTAACTAGAGCTGAAATAGAAGAAATTAGAGGTGTTGCTTTTGGTACAAATACTCTTGATATTCTAATGGAACTTAATTGGGTAAAACCAATGGGCAGAAAAGAAATTCCTGGCAAACCAATACAGTATGGAACTACAGAGGATTTTTTGAGCCATTTTAATTTGCAAAAATTGTCTGATTTACCAACCGTTGATGAACTAGGATCAGCAGGATTGATTGACAGCTCAACTATTGACTCATCTATATTTGGAACTGGAAAATTTTATAAAGAAAAACAAGATGAGAAAAAAGAAAATATTTATTCTAATATTGATGAAATGCTCAATAGCACCTTAAATGATGACGCTAAAGAGTAAAATTCTACTTTAAAATCAGCTACAAAGAGGTTATATATATTTTATGAGTATAGGTTTTTGGCAAATTGCAATCGTAGTTATCTTAGTAGTTCTTCTTTTTGGAAGAGGAAAAATTTCAAGCTTAATGGGAGATGTTGCAAAAGGCATTAAGAGTTTTAAAAAAGGGATGGCTACTGATCCTGGTGATGAAAAACCAAAAAATATTTCAGAAAATACTGAAGACAACAACAATCAAGACTCTCCAAATAAAGAATAAAAATGCCACAAATTGGCTGGCTAGAACTTATTATAATAATCGGTCTTTCAATTGTAATAATTGGGCCTAAAGATTTTCCTGTCGTGTTGAAAAAAATTGGATCTTGGTTTGGTTCTGTAAAAAGATACGTAAGTAACTTGCAAAACGAAATGACAAATTTGGAGGAAAACAGTATTGAGATTAATAATCAAACCTTTGACATAAATAATCCGAGTGAAAATGAAGAAAAAAAAGTAGATAAAAATGAAGGAAAATAAAGAAGAGGGATTCATAAGTCATTTAACTGAATTAAGAAAAAGATTAATTCACTCCTTTATATTTTTAACTATTTTATTTGTTGTATGTTACATTTTTTCTGAAGAGATTTATGGTTTTCTAGTTTCGCCTTATGCAGAAGCTGTTAAAGATAGTCAAATAGAAAGAAGATTAATATTTACTGCGTTACAAGAAACTTTTTTAACTTATATCAAGGTTGCTTTTTTCGCAGCATTCTTTTTAACTTGTCCATATATTTTAATTCAAATATGGAAATTCATTGCACCGGGTCTGTATGAGCATGAAAAATCTGCTTTAATGCCTTATCTGGTTCTTACACCAATTCTTTTTTTATTAGGTGGAATGCTTGTTTATTATTTAATAATGCCTCTTGCTATTAAATTTTTTCTTTCTTTTGAAAGCACTGGTTTAACAACAGCCCTACCTATACAGCTTGAAGCTAAAGTTAATGAATACTTATCATTAGTTATGAAGTTAATATTTGCTTTTGGTATAAGCTTTCAGCTTCCAGTTATTCTATCTTTATTAGCAAGAATTGGATTTATTGATTCGATTTTTTTAAGAGAGAGACGTAAATATGTTGTGATTATTATTTTTGCCGTTGCAGCTGTACTGACTCCGCCAGATCCTGTCACTCAAATTGGATTAGCGGTTCCATTGTTATTATTGTATGAATTATCAATAATATCTGTAAAAGTTATAGAAAAAAAGGCAGAAAAAAAAGATGCATGATATTAAATATATTAGAAATAATTTTTCTGAATTTAAAAAACAAGTAAATAATAGGAATACAGAAGTTAATCTTGATAAAATTTTAGAATTAGACACCAAAAACAGATCTTTGATACAAGAAAAAGAAAAACTTGAATCAGAAAAAAAAACCCTTTCAAAACAAAATGACAAAAGTTTATTTGCAAAATCGAAAGATTTATCTAAAAAAATAGATAAAATTAGTGAAGATCAATTAAATGAAAGTAAAAAGCTAAATCAAATTTTATCTCAAATTCCCAATATAGCTCTTGAAGATGTACCTGTTGGCAAAGATGAAAAATCTAATAAAGAAATAAAGAAAAGTGGCAACATTCCTAATTTTAAATTTAAACCTAAATCACATTACGAATTAGGTGAAAATTTGAATATGCTTGATTTTGAACTAGCAACCAAGACAACTGGATCAAGATTTGTATTTGTTAAAGATAAATTAGCTCAATTGGAAAGAGCAATATCAAATTTTATGATTGATACACATATAAATGAAAATGGTTATAAAGAAATTTCTCCTCCATTATTTGCAAGTGAAAATAGTATGTTTGGAACAGGACAAATGCCAAAATTTGAGGATGATCAATTTGAAATAAAACTTGATAATAAATCTGGAAGAAAATTTCTAATACCAACTGCTGAAGTAATATTAACGAATATGGTTAATGATACCATACTAAATCATTCTGATTTACCTTTAAGATTTGTTGCATCAACACCATGTTTTAGAAAAGAAGCTGGGAGTTACGGAAAAGACACCAAAGGCATGATAAGGCAGCATCAATTTTATAAAGTTGAGTTAGTTAGTATTGTTGACCCAGTAAATTGTAAAGATGAACTTGAAAGGATGACTAGTTCAGCTTGTAAAATATTAGATAAACTTAAATTACCTTACAGAGTAATAACACTTTGCACAGGAGATATGGGTTTTAGCGCCCAAAAAACTTATGATATAGAAGTATGGCTACCATCAGAAAATATTTATAGAGAAATTTCTAGCTGCTCTACATGTGGAACTTTTCAGGCTAGAAGAATGAAAGCTAGATTTAAAAAATCTAATAATGAAAAAGAATTCTTAGGCACTCTAAATGGTAGCGGTCTTGCAGTAGGGAGAACTTTGATTGCAATATTAGAAAACTATCAGCAAGAGGATGGGTCTATTCTAATTCCTGATATTCTAAGACCATATATGAACAATTTGGAAGTTATTTCTAAGATTTAGAGTTGTTAAAATAATATTAATGGTATAATAGGTACTTTAACAAAATTTAATTTATGTCAGAGTCTGGAATAGCACAACTAATACCTTTAATACTAATTTTTATAATTTTTTATTTCTTTTTAATTAGGCCACAGCAAAAAAAAGTAAAAGAACATAAAGTCATGGTCGAAGGTTTAAAACGTGGCGACAAAGTAATTACTTCAGGTGGTATAGTTGGTACAGTAGAAAGAATTATAGAAAACGATAGAGCAGAAATACTTATAGCAGACAATGTAAAAGTTGAAGTGATCAAATCTACAGGCGTACAAGCCTTGATTAGTGGAACAGAACCAAAAAAATAGTCAATTTAAGTGTTATATTTTTCGAGATTAAAAATAATTTCAATAATAGTTTTTTGTCTTTCTTTAATATTTTTTAGTATTTCTAACTTTATTAATAACGAGGATTTCTTTTTGAAAAAAAAAGTAAACCTGGGTCTTGATTTACAAGGTGGATCATATTTACTTTTGGAAGTAGATAAAAACCCAGTAATTAATCAAACTCTTCAATCAAAACTTACACAAGTACGTAATTATTTCAAAAAAAAAGAAATTAAAACTTTTGATTATAAATTAGGAAAACAAAAAGTTTTATTTAAGTCAGATACAAATGATCAAGAAAAAATATTAGAATTATTTAAAAATGATAACGAATTAAATCCCTATTTTGATGTTTATAAGTCTTATCAATACAATGTTGAATTAATTGATAATATATTTGAATTAACTCTTACAAAATACGGTATTATTGAAATTGAGCAATCTTTGTTAGATCAAGCAATAGAGATTGTTAGAAAAAGAGTGGACGAGGTTGGAACTAACGAACCTAGTATTACAAAAAGTGGTTCAAATAGAATTGCTGTAGAGTTACCCGGTTTAGATAATCCTGATAGAATAAAATCATTATTAGGAAGAACTGCAAATTTAACATTTAGATTTGTAACTCAAAATACTGATGCCTCATTTGGTTCTGAAAAATTAAAAGATCTTGATACAGGTGAAGAACTTAACGTTAGTAAAAGAATTATTATAAGTGGTGACAATTTAATAGATGCTAAACCTCAGATGGACAATATTAATAATGAAACGGTTGTAAGTTTTACTTTAGATAGGTTAGGTGCAAGAAAATTTGGAAGAGCTACAAAAAACGGAATTGGTAAACAATTAGCAATAGTATTAGATAATCAGATTATTAGTGCACCTGTAATTAGAGATGTAATTGCAAGCGGATCAGGTCAAATTTCAGGCGGATTTACATTCCAGTCAGCAACTGACCTTGCATTATTACTTAGATCAGGTGCTTTGCCAGCGCCTTTAGATATAATTGAAGAGCGAACTGTTGGACCAGATTTAGGAGAGGACTCTATTAAAGCTGGAGTTTTATCTCTAATAATTGGATTTATTTTAGTGATTTTATATATGATTTATAAGTATAGGTTATTTGGCTTAATTTCAAATTTCGCTCTAATAATAAATTTATTCATGTTACTTGGTTTCTTAACCATATTTGAAGCTACATTAACATTACCTGGCATCGCTGGTATTATTCTTACAGTTGGTATGGCTGTTGATGCTAACGTTTTGATTTTTGAAAGAATTAAGGAAGAATTAAAAAAAGAAAAAAATAAAGTAATTGCATTTGATAACGGATACACCTTATCAAGAACCGCCATCTTAGATGCAAATATAACAACAATAATTGCAGCATTAATTCTATTTGTTTTTGGCTCTGGTCCTGTAAAGGGCTTTTCAGTAACACTATCAATTGGAATTTTAACAACATTATTCTCCGTTTATTACATTGCGCGATTGCTTACATCTCTTTATGTGATTAAAAATAAAAATAATGAGGTGACTATCAAATGACCGGAAAATACTTGTTTAACAAATATTATAATCTATCAAATATAATTTCATTAATATTATTCATAATATCTATTTTCTTTCTAACATTTAAAGGTTTAAATTATGGTGTAGATTTTAAAGGTGGAACTTTAATTGAATTAAGATCTGATAATACTAATTATAAAACTGAAGATATTAGAGGTGCGTTTAATAAACTTAATTTGGATGATCTTTCTGTTAAAAAATTTGGTGCTGAAGGAGATTATGTAATTAAATTTAAAAGATCAGATCTTAATGAACCTGACTTTATTAAAAATTTAAAAAATGATTTAGATAATTACCTCGAGGATTACAGTTTTAGACGTGTTGAAAATGTTGGACCAAAAGTAAGTGCAGAACTATTGCAAGATGGTGTAACGGCGATAGCAATAGCATTAGCTGCTATGTTAATTTATATTTGGTTTAGATTTGAATGGCAATTCAGCATTGGCGCAATAGTAGCTATATTCCATGATGTTATAATAACACTTGGTATATTTTCTCTTTTGAGTTTAGAGATAAATTTATCAATTGTGGCTGCCGTATTAACAATTGTTGGTTATTCAATGAACGACACTGTTGTAATTTTTGATAGAGTAAGAGAAAACTTAAAAAAATATGCAGATATAAAAATTTTTGATTTAACAAACCTATCTATTAACGAAACATTATCTAGAACCTTAATAACATCAGTCACTACACTTTTAGCACTCTTATCTATTTTCTTTTTTGGAGGAGAAATCCTTAAAGGTTTTTCTTTTGCAATGATCCTTGGAGTTATACTTGGAACTTACTCATCTATATTCATTGCAAATCCAGTACTTGTTTACTTTAAGGTATCTCAAAAAACTTTGATTAAAGAGGAAGATTAATAAAGATTTTGCGCTACAACCATGCTTAAAAGCATAGGTAACGAAAGCAAAGTATTTGTTCTAGAAAACAACATTGCAACTCTAGCTGATTTTGCTTTAGTGTCTGCATCTACCTCAACAATGCCTAATGCTTTTTTTTGATTTGGCCATATAACAAACCAAACATTGAATGCCATTATTATACCCAGCCACATTCCAATTCCTATCGCAGTACTTTTTCCACCGCCTGACATAATACCTAGTGTCATGGCATCATGAATATATCCGTTTATGTAACCTAATATTAAACCTGAAATGATTGTTGCAAGAGCCGCCCATCTAAACCAAAATAGTGCAGCTGGAGCAATTACCTTACTTATCGCAGGTTTATGCTCATCTGGAATTTTAGACATATTCGGTATTTGAACAAAGTTAAAATACCACAATAATCCTATCCACATTATTCCAACTAAAACATGGATGTATCTGAATAACCAACTCCAGAACAATGTATCAAAGTCAAAACCACCATTTTGAAAAAATAAAATGAGAAATAATACAATAGATAAAGCAAGTGATAGATGTACAGTTCTTGATAATGAACTTAAGATATTTCCCATACTTGACTATAACAAAATTTAATTATTTATGCAATTTTTTTAAATTTACCGTTAAGTAAATTTTTTAAAAATTTACCTGTATAGCTTTTAGAAACATTGCAAATGCTCTCTGGATTTCCCTCTGCGATAATTTCTCCACCCTTTACACCACCGTCAGGGCCCATATCTATAATATGATCTGCTGTTTTTATCACATCCAAATTATGCTCTATAACTATAACTGTATTGCCCGTTGCAACAAATGTATGCAAGATTTCTAAAAGTTTTTTAATGTCATGTTGATGTAATCCTGTAGTAGGTTCATCAAGAATATATATTGTTCTACCTGTTGATCTTTTAGATAATTCTTTAGCTAGTTTAATTCTTTGTGCTTCTCCACCAGATAATGTGGTTGCCTGTTGTCCGATTTTTATATAACCAAGTCCTACTTTTTTAAGTGTCAGTAACTTTGATCTAATATTTGATATATTTTCAAAAAAATCACAACCCTCATCAACGGTCATGTTTAATACATCAGCTATACTTTTATTTTTAAATTTAATTTCTAAAGTTTCTCTATTGTATCTACTTCCTTTACATTCATCACATGTTACATATACATCAGGAAGGAAATGCATTTCATAAGTTATAACACCATCTCCTTCACAAGCTTCACATCGACCGCCCTTAACATTAAATGAAAATCTACCTGGTTTATATCCTCTGCTTTTAGACTCTGGTAAATTAGTAAACCAATCTCTTATCGGTCCGAAAGCAGCTGTGTAAGTAGCAGGGTTAGATCTTGGAGTTCTACCTATTGGTGATTGATCAATATCAATTACTTTATCTATCAGTTCAATTCCTTTAAATCCTTTAAACGGCATAGGAATTTTTCTTGATTTGTTATTATTTAAACTCATATTCAAAGCATTAAATAAAGTTTGTAAAATTAAAGTAGATTTACCACTACCTGATACTCCAGTGATACAAGTAAAAGTCCCAAAAGGAATTTTTAGATCAACGTTTTTTAGATTATTACCTGAAGCACCAAGAATTTGTAAAAATCTTCCATTCTTACTTAATCTTCTTTTCTTTGGTATTGGTATATAAAATTTATTACATAAGTATTTACCAGTTATACTTTTTTCATTTTTCTTTATCTCATCTAATCCACCATGAGCTATAACTTCTCCACCTTTACTTCCAGCCTCTGGGCCTAAGTCAATGATGTAATCTGAATTTTCAATTGTCTCAGTATCATGCTCTACTACAATTACAGTGTTACCTAAATCTCTTAATCTTTTTAAAGCATTAATTAATTTTACATTGTCTTTCTGATGAAGACCAATAGATGGTTCATCCAACACATAAAGAACACCGGTTAGACCAGAACCAATTTGCGATGCCAACCTTATCCTTTGTGATTCTCCACCAGATAAAGTTCCTGACTCTCTTGATAAAGTTAAATAATCTAATCCAACATTTAATAAAAAATTTAGTCTTTCATTTATTTCTTTTAGAATGTGTTCTGCAATTTTTATTTGTCTTGCATCTAATTTTTCATTTAAAGACTTGAACCATTTTTCAGCATCTATAATAGATTTTTCAGATATTTCACTTATGTGTTGATTGTCTATTTTCACACATAATGCTTCTTCTTTTAATCTATACCCGTTACAAGCCTCACATTTAGTATCTGATTGATATTGTGATATTTCCTCTCTTTTCCAATCACTATCAGTTTCTAAATATCTTCTTTCAAGATTATTTACTACACCCTCAAAAGTTTTTTTATGTGAATATTTTTCATATCCATCATCGTAAGAAAATTTAATTTCCTCTTCATCTGAACCATATAAAATTATATCCTTTATTTTTTTTGGTAATTTTGACCATTTTTCATCTAAAGAAAAATTATAGTGTTTTGCTAACGACGATAATGTTTGAGCATAATATAGTGAGCTTGATTTAGACCATGGTTCAATCGCACCTTCAGCAATTGTCTTTTTTTCATTTGGAACAACAAGATTAGGATCCACATTTAATTTTATACCAATACCATCACATTCAACACATGCTCCATATGGACTATTAAATGAAAATAATCTTGGTTCAATTTCTTCTATAGTAAAACCACTTTCAGGACATGCAAATTTAGACGAAAATATTATTTTTTCTTTTTTTCTAAATTTAGCTGGCAAAGTTTCATTTTCGTACTCTACATATAATAGTCCATTGGACAAATTAAGTGAGGTTTCGATACTTTCAGCTAAACGATTACCTAAATCAGAATTTAATATTATTCTATCAACTAATATTTCTATTTCATGCTTTATTTTTTTATTTAATTCTGGAATGTTATCTATCTCATAAATTTTCCCATCAATCTTAATTTTTCGAAAACCTCTTTTTTTATAAGATAAAATTTCTTTTTTATATTCACCCTTACGACCTCTCACAATTGGTGAAAAAAGATAAATAGTACTTTTTTTTGGTAATGTTTTAATTTTATCTACAATTTGAGTTACTGTTTGTGATTTTATTTCTTTGCCAGTAAATGGTGAGTAGGGGATGCCAACTCTAGCAAATAATACTCTCATATAATCATATATTTCAGTAACAGTTGCTACTGTTGATCTAGGATTTTTTGACGTATTTTTTTGTTCAATAGATATTGCGGGACTTAAGCCTTCTATTAAATCAACTTTAGGCTTTTTCATTTTATCTAAAAATTGTCTTGCATAAGCTGATAAACTTTCAACATATCTTCTTTGTCCTTCGGCGTAGATAGTATCAAAAGCTAGAGATGATTTTCCTGATCCTGACAGACCAGTTATTACTACAAATTTATCTTTTGGAATATCTAAAGAAATATTCCTCAAATTATGTTCTTTTGCCCCTTTAATAACTATCTTTTTAATCATCTTTTTTGTTGCTTTACTTCAATATTATTAATAATCAAACCTTTTCTATGATATAATAAAATCATTAAAATATTATGGCTGGAAGTTTAAATAAAGTACTATTAATTGGACGATTAGGCGCAGATCCTGAAATTAAACAAATGGTTAATGGTAAAAGTGTTGCTAGACTTAGTTTAGCTACTAGCCAAAGCTGGAAAGATAAAAACACTGGAGAAAAAAAAGAAAAAACTGAATGGCACCGTGTGGTTGTATTTAATGAGGGCTTAGTAAACGTGGTTCAACAATATCTGAAAAAAGGCGCTCAAATTTATGTTGAAGGTCAATTGACAACTAGAAAATGGAAAGATGAACAATCTGGCCAAGATAAATATTCTACTGAAATTGTTATACAAGGTTACAACTCATCACTGACAATGTTAGGAGGAGGTGGTGGTACTTCTAATTTAACTTCATCAAATAACAATCAAGAAGTATCGCAGATAACAGATAATAATCTTGATGATGATATACCTTTTTAACTTTTATGGACAAAAGTGAAATAGATCAAAAATCTAAAATAAAACCTATTGCTATGTACGACGAGATGAGCTCGTCATACTTATCATACGCGATGAGCGTTATTGTTAGCAGAGCATTACCTGATATTAGAGATGGATTAAAACCAGTACACAGAAGAATAATTTATGCCATGTATAAAGGAGGTTTTGATTGGTCAAAACAATTTAGAAAATCAGCCAGAATTGTCGGTGATGTTATTGGTAAATATCATCCTCATGGAGATCAAGCTGTTTATGATGCTTTAGTTAGAATGGTACAAGATTTTTCAATGAGTGTTCCACTTATTGATGGACAAGGAAACTTTGGTTCTGTCGACGGAGATCCACCTGCTGCGATGAGATATACAGAGACCAGACTTTCTAAAATAGCTGAGTATTTAATTGAGGATATAGAAAAAAATACTGTAGATTTTAAAAGCAATTATGATGAAACAGAAAAAGAACCGGTTGTTTTACCAGCTCAATATCCAAATTTATTAGTTAATGGTGCTGGAGGAATTGCGGTGGGAATGGCGACTAGTATACCGCCACATAATCTTGGTGAAGTAATAAATGCCACACAAGCTTTAATTAATAATAAAGATATTAAAATTAATGAATTAATGAAACATATACCTGGCCCAGATTTTCCAACTGGTGGAACAATCATTGGTAAAGATATAATCAAAACAGGTTATAAAACAGGCAGAGGTTCTTTTAAAATTAGAGGTGATATCAATATAGAGCAGTTAAAAAATGGCAAAGAAAGATTAGTAATTACAAATATTCCCTATCAAATAAACAAATCTGTATTAAATGAAAAGATTGTAGAATTAATAAGAGATAAAAAAATTGAAGGTATAAGCGATATTAGAGATGAGTCGAATAGGGAAGGGATTAGAGTTGCAATAGATTTAAAAAGAAACACTGAACCAGAAACTGTTAAAAGACAACTTTATAAATACACATCTTTAGAGTCTTCATTTAGTTTTAACACTTTAGCAATCGTAGACAAGAAACCAAAGAATTGTAATTTAAAAGACTTTTTAGAATCTTTTCTAAAATTTAGGGAAGACGTAGTAACAAAAAAAACAAAATTTGATTTAAAAAAAGCAGAGGATAGAGCTCACATTTTAATTGGTCTTTCTGTAGCTGTTGAAAATATTGATAAGATTATTAAAATAATTAGAAATTCAAAAAATCCTGAAATCGCAAAAGAAACATTAGTTAAAACAAAATGGAAAATTAAATCAACTCAAAAATTTATTAAACTTATAGAGAAAAAAAATACTATCGCAGCATATTCTTTTTCAATTGATCAAGTAAATTCTATTTTAGAATTAAGATTACAAAAACTTACAGCTTTGGGTATTAACGAAATAGAAACTGAGATTAAAAAATTGTCTGACTTAATTATCCAATATAAAAAGATTCTAACTTCTAGAAAAGAATTATTAAAAGTAATCAATAATGATTTGAATTTAATAAAAGAAAAATACTCTAATCCAAGGAGAACAAAAATAATTGATGCTATATTAAATTACGATATTGAGGAAACTATTCAAAAAGAATCTGTAATTATAACTGTAACTCTACAAGGTTATATTAAACGGGGTGCTTTAAGTAGTGTAAGGGCACAGAAAAGAGGTGGAAAGGGAAAGGCTGGAATTAAAACAAGAGAACAAGACTCTGTTGTGCAAACCTTATCTGTAAACACACATACATCAGTTCTCTTTTTTTCAACAGAAGGATTAGTATATAAATTAAAAGCGTGGAAAATACCTGAGGGCACTTCTATTTCAAGAGGTAAGTCTTTGTACAACATTTTACCTTTAAAAAACCATCAATCTATAAGCTCTATAATGCCTTTGCCTGAAGAAAAATCAGAGTGGAAAAATCTTAATATAGTTTTTGCAACCTCAAAAGGCAAAATAAGAAAAAACTCTCTTGAAGATTTTATTAATATAAACGCATCTGGAAAAATTGCGATGAAACTTGATCCTGACGACAAAATTATCGGCGTAAAAATATGTAGAGAGGATCAAGATATTATACTTAGTTCACTAAACGGAAAATCTATAAGATTTAACGTTGAAAAGATTAGATTATTTAAAGGCAGATCTTCTAAGGGAATAAGAGGTATAAACCTAAAAGAAAAAGATATGATCGTATCGTTGTCAACTATTGATAAAGATACAAAAAATGGAAAAAAAGGTGATAAATTTATTTTATCAATCACCGAAAACGGCTTTGGAAAAAGAACAGCATCAAATGATTTTAGGGTAACAAATAGAGGGGGAAAAGGAATAATAGGTATAGTTAATTCCTCTAGAAATGGAAATGTGTCGTCTTCGTTCCCAGTTTTTGAGGGTGATGAAATTTTGATATCTACAAACAAGGGAAGAGTGATTAGAGTTGCTGTTAAAGAAATAAGAATTGCTGGACGTAATACACAAGGAGTTAGAATAATTAGATTATCAGGAGATGAAAAAGTTGTTTCAGCAATAAAAATTGATGATAACTTAGTATAATGAAAAAAGTTATTTATCCAGGAACATTTGACCCAATTACTTTTGGCCATATAGATTTAATCAAAAAAGCATTAAATATTTTTGATAACCTTATAATTGCGATTTCAGATGGTAATAATAAGGAATATTTATTTTCAGCTGAAGAGAGAGAATATTTAGTGAAAAAATCTCTTTTTAGTGATCTTAAATTTAAAAAGAAGCAAATAAAAGTAGTAACATTTAATACTTTAACGACTGATTTTTGTAAAAAAATGAAATCCAACGTGATCCTTAGGGGACTTAGAGCAACTTCGGATTTTGAATATGAGTTTCAACTTTCTGGAATGAATAAAAAATTAAATGATAAAATTGAAACTGTATTTTTAATGTCTGACCCTCAGAATCAAATTATTTCATCTAAATTAGTAAAAGAGATTGCCGATTTAAAAGGAAATGTGAAAAAATTTACTACAAAAAGTGTATTAAAACATTTAAAACTAAAATTAAATGATTAGAGTATTAATCTTAATATTTTTATTTATTAGTTCTAATTTATCAGCGGAGGAAAATACTATGATTTTAAAATTAAAAGACGGTGAGGTGAAAATTGAATTATTTCCAGATGTAGCTCCAGGTCATGTTAAGAGAATAAAAGAATTAGCAAATTCTGGAAAATATAACGGTGTTGTATTTCATAGAGTAATAGATGGATTTATGGCTCAAACAGGTGATGTACAATTTGGTAATTCGGACAGCAAAGAATTTAATTTGAGTAGAGCAGGTATGGGCGGTTCTGATTTACCAGATTTAAAAGCTGAATTTAATAATTTACCACATGAAAGAGGAACATTGTCTATGGCCAGATCTCAAAACCCAGATAGCGCTAATAGTCAGTTCTTTATTTGTTTTCAACCAGCTCCATTTTTAGACAGACAATATACTGTATTCGGTAAAGTAATTAGTGGAATGGAATTTGTTGATAAAATTAAAAGAGGCGACTCGAATAATAACGGAGCTGTGACTGATCCAGATAAGATAATATCTTTTAAATCAGAATAATTTTAATTAATGACATTAAAAAAATTTAATTTTAATGTTCTTAAAAAAGAAAAATTTGCAAGACTTGGAAAAATAATTACTAGCCGTGGTACAATAGATACTCCAGTATTTATGCCAGTTGGAACCCAGGCAACTGTTAAAGGTACATTTATTAAAGATGTTATTAAGGCTGGAAGTCAAATTGTTTTATCTAATACCTATCATTTAATGATTAGACCCGGTGCAGATAGAGTTAAAAAAGCTGGTGGTCTACATAATTTTATGAACTGTAAAGTACCAATCTTAACTGATTCTGGCGGTTATCAAATTATGTCATTATCTAAGTTAAACAAAATTGATAGATCTAAAGGTGCAATATTTAATTCCCATATTGATGGAAAAAAATTCATATTAAGCCCAGAACAAAGTATTAAAATACAAAAAAAACTAAACTCAGATATTGTTATGGTACTAGATGAATGTCCAAGAAAAACATTAAGCTATGACACGATTTTGAATGCTGTAAACTTATCAACAGAATGGGCGAAACGATCAAAAAAAGAATTTGGAAGAAATAAACACAAAGCCCTCTTTGGTATTGTTCAAGGAGGTTTATTTAATGATCTTAGATTAAAGTCATTAAAAGAACTAACAAAAATCGGGTTTGATGGATATGCTATAGGTGGATTGGCCGTAGGAGACTCTCAAAAAGAGATGTTTAAGGTTTTAGATTATCTTAAGAACTACATGCCTATCAATAAACCTAGATATTTAATGGGTGTTGGAACACCTTCAGATATACTTGGATCTGTAATGCGCGGCGTTGATATGTTTGATTGTGTATTACCAACTAGGGCTGGAAGAACTGGCCTAGCATTTACTTGGAATGGAAGAGTGAATATTAGAAACGCAAAATACAAAAAAGACAACAAACCACTCGATAAATCGGTAAAAATATTTGATTTAAATAAATACTCTAAAAATTACATTAATCACTTATTTAATACTAATGAAATGTTGGGCTCTATGATTCTTACATTAAATAATATTAATTTTTATCAAGAATTAATGTTTGAAATTAGAAAGAATATTAAAAGAGGCACTTTTACCAAATTTTATAGGAAATATGCTAATAAGTTATAAAATTTCGCATTGATAATTAAAAAATAATCACTATAAAAGTCAATTCTTTATGGGCCGTTAGCTCAGTTGGTAGAGCAATTCCCTTTTAAGGAATGGGTCGTTGGTTCGAGTCCAACACGGCTCACCA
>ENA-OSEY01000655-OSEY01000655.1-marine-metagenome-genome-assembly--contig:-NODE-655-length-24730-cov-5.290147_pt1 | contig 24730 bp, 20 predicted proteins | sample MGYA00248465_ERZ534230 | MGnify/ENA primary metagenome ERZ534230 (study PRJEB26409, sample SAMN06344110) | marine metagenome | isolation source: Sea water from surface | place: Atlantic Ocean:Southern...
ACTGGAAATGGAACAACATTAAATAAATACTTTAAGAAGATAAATGCAGACAATCAAAAAGGAATGGGTGTTACAGTTTTCAACGCATTCAAAAGAGGAAGAGCTTTCATTGTTGCTAAGCAATATGATAAAAGAGATGAGCAAGCCGAAATAATTAAGAAAGAATTATCAAAACTTGTTGCATACAAAGCTGTAGATTATTTAAATGGATACATGTCAAAAATAGCAGCTGGTAACACTGCTGATGCATTTCATGCATTATCAGAAGGTTATGGATTTATTATGAGTCTTCAATTTACCAATGATGGAACAGACACGCCATATTTTAGTAACACTGAAGTTAATGCGTTTTTAGCGTCTATGGATAATTTTTGGACTGTTGAAAACTCAACACTTGAGTCCATAAGGGATGAGATTAAGTCAAAGTTTGGAATATAAATTAAAATTAAGTTAAAAATAATTTAAAAAGTTAGTTTTAGAACAATCAGTGGGACATTTGTCCCGCTGATTTTATTTACAGAAAAAATGAAAAGCAAAATTTTAAAAATATTATTTTCGATACTTGTAGTAATCTCATGTAGTAAGGACTCAGATGAAGTTTCATATCAAGTAAACACACAGACAAATCAATCAAGTAATACAAGCTCAAGTTCGAGTTCAAATACATCTACTGACTCTTCATCAACCTCTGGTTCAACATCTACTGACTCTTCATCAACCTCTGGTTCAACATCTACTGACTCTTCGTCACAAAATGATAACTTTGATAGAAGTTCTATACTTATAAATTATTCTGAAAATATAATTATCCCAAGGTACAACACATTCAAAGTATCAATGGATAACCTAAAGAACACTATTGACACATTTATAACCTCTCCAACCGTTGAAAATTATGATTTAGTACAATTAAATTGGATTGAGGCATATAAAAAATGGCAGTATATAGAAGTATTTAACATTGGTAAAGCAGAACAGATTATGTTTAATTTGACAATGAACACTTTTCCTTTAAGTAAAGAGAGAATTGATAGTAATATTGAGAATGAAAAAACAGATTTAACAAATCCAAATGATTGGGCTGCTCAAGGATTTCCAGCAATTGACTACATGCTTCATGGAATAGCAGATAATAAAGAATCAGTTATTGAAATCTATAATTCGAATACAAAATACTCTGGGTATTTAAACACATTAGTTTCTACTATGAGTGCAAATACAGATATCGTAGTGGAAGATTGGGAAACATACAAAGATTCTTTTAATTCATCCTACGAAAACAATGCGACTTCAGCATTTAATATGATGGTAAATGATTTCGTATTCTATTTTGAAAAAGGCTTAAGGACCAATAAGATTGGTATACCTGCAGGAAGGTTTTCCTCACAACCATTACCTGATAGGATAGAGGCATATTATTTTTCAAAAAATGGATTTGGTAATATTTCAAAAGCACTAGCACTGGAGTCAAGAAATGGTGCAGAAGAATTATTTCTAGGCAAAGACTCAAGTGGAAACGAGGGGGCTAGTTACAAAACTTATCTCGACTATCTTGAGACAGATATCGGTTCGTCTGTACAAACTAAGTTATTAAGTGCTAAGGATGCAATAAATGCGCTTGATGATAACTTTCTAGATCAGATAAATAACAACAATACATTAATGTTGGTTGCTTTTGATGCTCTTCAAACAATTGTAGTAAATTTAAAAACAGATATGTTATCAAACTTTAACGTTGCAGTGGATTATACAGATGCAGATGGTGATTAATTAAAATAAAATATTGAATATTCTGAATTACTTTAACCAAAAACAAGATTCCTCAAGCCTAGCAATTTTTCGTCTAGGCTTCGGTTTTTTAATGCTATATAGTATAGTAAGAATATATTTAGAGGGGTGGATTGAAACCTTATATATACAACCTTCATTTCATTTTTCATATTATGGGTTTGAGTGGATTAAACCAATAGGTGATTATACATACTTAATCTTCATTTTATGTGCGATATCATCATTTTTTGTTGCAATTGGATATAGATATAGGATATCTATAATTTTACTTTTCTTAAGTTTCACCTACATTGAATTAATGGATAAGACAACTTATCTGAATCACTATTATTTAGTTAGCCTTATATGTTTCTTAATGATTTTTTTTCCAGCCAATGCGAGTTATTCAATTGATAGCTACATTAAAAGGACATATTACAAACTAATACCAAAGTGGAATGTAGACTCAATAAAACTTTTAGTATGCATTGTATACTTCTATGCGGGAATTGCCAAAATTAATTCAGATTGGCTCATTGATGCTCAGCCTTTAAAAATATGGCTAACATCTAAGTATGATTTGCCAATTGTTGGGAATACATTATTTCAAATGACATGGGTGCATATCTTCTTTAGCTGGGCAGGGATGTTTTATGATTTATTAATTGGATTCATATTGCTAAATAAGAGGACTAGACCTTTTGGATTTTTTTTAGTTGTTAGCTTTCATATAATGACTGCAATTCTATTCCCAGCAATAGGGATGTTCCCTTATATAATGATTACTTGTTCAATCATATTTTTTGAGCAAGAAACTCATAAGATGATTTTAGAGAAAGTTTTTTCTCCATTTAAAAAAATTCTTAAAAAAATAAAAAAAATTGAACTTTACGATTTTAAAAATCCTAAAACTATACAGATTGTTTTGGCTTTGTTTTTTTCCATTCAATTGTTATTTCCATTCAGATATTTTTTATATCCTGGAGAGCTTTTCTGGAAAGAACAGGGTTATAGATTCTCATGGAGAGTAATGTTAATTGAAAAAAAAGGTTTTACAGAATTTAAAATAGTTGATAGCAAAACTTCTGAATCTTTTTATGTCATAAATAGTGATTTTTTAACTGAGTTTCAGGAGAGACAGATGAGTTTTCAACCTGATTTTATTTTAGAATATGCTCACTACTTAGGTGAATATTATAATGAAAATGGCTATAATGATGTTGAGGTTTATGCAGAAAGTTTTGTGACTTTAAATGGAAGAACAAGTAAAAGATTTATTGATTCAAGTGTTGATTTGATGAAGGAGAAAAGAGGTTTTAAAAATAAGAAATGGATAACAGATTTAGATGATGAGATTAAAGGTTTTTAGTATTTTATTTTTTTCAATTTTTAATTTATTGTTTTCTCAAGAACAATTAAATGGAATTATTTTGGACAATGATACAAATCTGCCTCTGGAAAATGTCACTGTATTTAATTCAGATATTAATCAAGTTTCTTACTCAAATGATGATGGATCTTTTGAGATTATATTAAATAGTCCAGAGTCAGAAATTATTTTTTTTCTTGAAGGCTATAACATTATATCAGATTTTTATAGTTACAGTGAAAAGCCAATTGAAGTTAAATTAATACCAAAAATAGAGGAACTGAGCGAAGTTGTAGTCAGAGCTAATTTGAAAAGAATTTTTCAAATTAAAAAAATGGAGGATATAGTTGGTACAAGAATATATGCAGGCAAAAAAAACGAGGTAATACTGCTTGATGTCTCTATGGCAAATTTAGCGTCAAATAATGCACGCCAGATCTATAATCAAATACCAGGCCTCAACATATATCAAAATGATGATGCTGGACTTCAACTAAATATTGGAGGAAGAGGTCTAAATCCGAATAGAACTGCAAACTTTAATACTAGACAAAATAATTATGATATAAGTGCAGATGCTTTAGGATATCCTGAGAGCTATTATACCCCACCACCTGAAGGACTTGAAGAAATTCAAATATTAAGAGGTGCAGCATCTCTTCAGTACGGAACACAATTTGGAGGATTAATAAACTTTAAATTGAAAGAACCAAAACCAGATGATAAATTTGAACTAACTACAAGAAATACTATTGGTTCGAATAATCTATACACAAACTTTACTAGTATTAGTTCCTCTAATGATAATCTTGGATATTATGGATATGTAAATTATAAAATTGGTGATGGATTTAGACCAAATTCAGATTTTGAATCCATTAATACTTTTCAAAGTTTAAATTTAAAACTTACTGATAGATCAAAGCTAACTTCTGAGATTACATATTTAGAATATCTTGCTCATCAAGCAGGTGGACTGTCAGACAGAATGTTTGAAATAGACCCTTACCAGAGTAACAGAGAAAGAAACTGGTTTCAAGTGAAATGGCTCTTGTATAATTTAAAATACCTGTATGAAATTTCTCCTGATTCAAATTTCAGCTTCAGTTTTTTTGGATTAGATGCAACAAGAAATGCACTTGGGTTTAGGACTAACAGAGTAGATCAAATTGATTTTGGTGAAGAAAGAGATCTCATAAAAGGAAGATTTAGAAATTTCGGTTTTGAAACTAGATATATAAATAATTACACCGTTTTAAATAAGAAATCCTATTTACTATTAGGAGCAAAATATTATAATTCCTTTTCTGAAAGCACTCAAGGTCCAGGAAGTGCATCAAAAGATGCAAATTTTAATTTTGATTATCTAAACTTTCCAAATTATGTCAATCAATCTGAGTATAGTTATCCAAATTTCAACCTGGCCTTATTTGGAGAAAATATTTTTTACTTAAATGAAAATTTTTCAATTACTCCTGGGTTTAGATATGAAAATATAAATACCAATCTTGATGGGTACTATCGAAGAATAAATTTAGATGCTGCAGGAAATACTATTTATAACGAGGTATTTCAAGAATCAGACTCAAAAAAAAGAAACTTTTTACTTTTGGGATTAGGAATCAGTTATAAAAAAAATAATACTGAATTATATACTAATTTAAGTCAAAATTTTAGGTCTGTAACTTTTGCAGATATAAGTATTATTAATCCAGCTTATGCAATTAATCCTAATATTGACGATGAAAAAGGCTATACATTCGATTTAGGGCTAAGGGGAGATTATAAAAAAATGGTTTCTTACGACTCAAGTATTTTTGCGTTAATTTATAAAGATAGAATTGGGTTTATACAAAGAGCATATAATGATGGGAGTGTTAAAAGCGAGAGAGGAAATGTTGGAAATGCTCAAATAATTGGTATTGAATCTTTATTTGATTTTGACTTAAATAGAATTTTATTTAATAATGAATTCATCGATTTCAATGTGTTTATGAACTACTCATATATTGAATCAAAATATCTAAAATCAGATGAAATTGGAATAACTGGAAAAGAAGTAGAGTTTGTACCTAAGAATAATTTTAAAACAGGATTAAAATTTGGATATAAAAATTTTGCACTTAATTTTCAATATTCATATTTGTCAAGACAATTTACGGACTCTTCCAATGCAGTTAGTGGAAACTTAAGTGGTGTAATTGGTGAAATTTCATCCTATGAAATTTCTGATTTAGCTTTATCATATAAATTTTCAAATTTAAAATTAGAAGCTGGGATTAATAATATATTTGATGAAATTTATTTCACAAGAAGAGCTACTGGATATCCTGGACCTGGAATTATTCCTTCTCCACCTAGAAATAGTTATTTAACTTTGCAAATAATACTATGAAAAAGGATATAAGAAAAGAAATAATAATTTACGACGGTATATGTGTACTTTGTAATTTCTTTATTAGGTTGATTCTTAATAAAGACAAAGATGAACATTTTAATGTAACTAGTCTACAGAGTAATTTTACAAAAACTCACTACCCAGATGTACTGAAAGTTGATTCTGTTGCAGTAATAAAAAAAGATGGTACTATATTGCAAAAAAGCAAAGCAGTTTTTTACATCTTGAGAATAGTAAAAATGCTTTTTATAATAAGAATCTTAATACTGATACTACCCACCTTTATATCAAATATTGCTTATGATATCGTAGCATTTACCAGGTATAAATTTTTTGGAAAATATGAGTCATGCCCTATAATTAATGGAGATTTAAAAAGCAGAATCATAGAATAAGGAAAACTTATGAACCTATAACGATATTTTTTAGCAACTATTTAGAACAATTCTATATTAGTACTGAGAACTTCAAACAATACTTTTAGAACCTTTAGCGTTATTATTTGTAAATTTGTAAAATTAAATTTGCAAATATTACTCGATTTTGATTGGTTTAATAAGTCTGAATTATAAAAATGCCCCTCTCGATCTTCGTGAGAAATTCTATCTCGATAATGCAGATAAAATAGTATTTCACAATTTACTTAAAAAGAATGTCGGTGTTGAAGGGTTAATGTTATTATCAACATGTAACAGAACAGAGATATATTTTGAGTTTGAGAATCACATTGGAAAAGAAAATAAGTTCATACATAGTGTTGTTAAAGAGTTAGCAGATTTTAGAAAGTTTAAAGATTCTCTATCTCCTCACCTTATGATGGTGTCTGGTTCCTATAAAGTTTCAAAACATTTATTTAGATTAGTATCTGGGCTCGAATCTATGATAATTGGCGAATTTCAGATAGTTGAGCAGTTGAAGAATGCCTATGATTTCTCATACAAGCACAAAATGTTAGGTCCTATTTTAAAAAGAATGTTCCAGAAATCATTGGAAACTGGTAAGTTTATTAGAACAAACACTAAAATTGGTAAAGGTGCTGTGTCGGTAAGTTACGCTGCAGTAGAGAAAATCCATAAGGATCTGAATATTAGCAATCCAAAATTTCTTTGTGTCGGTTTAGGTGAAACATCTCAATTATCTATTAGACACTTACATCAAAAAGGATACTCCAATTTGAAAATTACCAACAGGACAAACAAAAAGGCTAGTGAATTTGCAAGTGAACTTGGCTACAGCTCGGTAGGCTTTAACTCATTTAAAGAGGAACTTAAAAAAGTTGATGTTGCTATTTTTTCAACATCCTCAAAAAATCCTTTAGTAAGTATGAATGAGGTTGAAAAGATAATGAGTGAAAGAGACAACGAACTTCTTATGATAGACCTTTCTGTCCCAAGGAATATTCCTGACTCATGTAATAAAATAGAAAATGTGAAACTAATTAACGTAGATGGTCTCAAAGATGTTGTAAACGTAAACTACAAAAAAAGAAAAGCAGAAGTCAAAAAAGCAGAAAAATTTATTGATGATTTTTTATCTGAATTCGATGATTGGACAAATTCAAGGCAACTAAGACCTTCCATACTTTCAATCAAAAATCAAATAAAGGATGTTGTTGTTGAGGAGACTATTAACAATATTAACTCTTCCTCATGTGATTGTAATTCTAACATAGTTAATTCTGATGAATTTAATGCGAAGCTTAATAAAATTTATGAAAAGTTCTCGGACAATTTAGTTAGAAAAATAAAAGAAGCAAGTAACAATGGTAAAGATGAAAAAGCTATTGAGATTATTAATCAAATCTTTTTAGATGATTAATCTAATAAAAATCGGAACTCGCTCAAGCAAACTTGCATTGTATCAAGCAAATCTAGTTAGAGAAAACCTTAAGAAAAGATTTCCTAACATTGATTATTCAATTGTTGAAATAAAAACAAAAGGGGATAAGATTCAGGATAGAAATCTTGACAGGAGCATAGACAAAGGGTTCTTTGTTAAAGAAATTCAAGACTCATTAATTGAAGAAAAAATAGATATAGCTGTTCACAGTTTAAAGGACTTACCTGTTGAAAATTCCTCGATTATAAAAACCTCAGCAATTTTAGAGAGAGGTAATCACAAAGATGTTTTTTTGAGTCGAAGTAAAAAAAAACTCTCAGAGTTTACTAAAAATGAAATAATTGGAACTTCATCTTTAAGAAGAAAAGCACAGTTATTAAACATTAATCCAAATCTTACAGTTAAGGATATTAGAGGAAATGTTGACACTAGAATTAAAAAAATGATAAATGGTGAATATGATGGGCTTGTTATGGCAGCTGCTGGTATAGAAAGATTAGGTCTTGAAGGTTATATATCTGAATACCTTGATGTCGAAATAATGCTTAATGCACCAGGTCAAGGAGCAATTGCAATTGAAATAAACTCAGATAAATCTGAAATAGATAAAATTATTTGCAAAATAAATCATGAAGAGACTGAGAGATGTACATTTCTTGAGAGATCATTTATGGATAAGTTAGGTGGAGGATGCAACTCACCAATAGCAGCCTTCTCCAGTGTAAATGGAGATAAAATATGCTTGATTGGAGCTGTATTATCATTAGACGGTAAAGTTTTAATAAAAGATAAAGCCGAGGCTAACAAAAATGAAAATGTAGATTTAGATAATCTGTTAGCAAATAAGATTTTAGAAAATGGAGGAAAAGAATTAATTAAAAAATTTGATTTTGAATAGTATGTATAATATTATATTGACTGGAGAGGAAATTGATTTTAATTTTTCAGAACTTAAATCAATGGGTGTAGATATTTATCATTACCCGATGATATCAACATCTAAGATTATCAACTCTATTAACCCCAATAACTTTCAATATGTAATATTTACATCAAAAAATGGAGTGAAATATTTCATGAATAACTTAACTGCAAAAATTGATGATTCATTAGGCTTTATATGCATTGGAAGAAAGACTGCAGATAAACTTGCAAAATATAATTTTCAAGCTGACTATATCTTGAAAAGAAACTACTCGAGATTTATGTGTGAAGACATAAGAGCACTTGATTTAAAAACGGAATCAAAAATTCTTCTTGCCCAAGGGAACTTAGCAAAAAAAGATTTGTTTGATTGTCTATCAAAGTTTATTAACATAGAACAAGGTATTTTTTATGAAACCTCATTAATAGATCAAGTCAATCATGAGATTAAAAATTTATTAGAGTATGAAAATACCTTTACAGTATTTACGAGCCCATCAACTTTTGAATCATTCATTAATAAATACAACCCTAATGATAAGATAATCAGTATTGGTAATACCACAACAGAATATATTGAAGGAAGAGGTTATAAACCACTGGTAACAGCTAAAATGCAGTCCTACGAAGGAATAAGCAATTCAATTATTAATTTTTTAAATAAAAACTTAAATTATGAAATATCCTGAATCCAGATTAAGAAGGCTTAGATATAACAAAAACATTAGATCGCTTGTTCAGGATGTCGAAATAAATATCTCTGATTTAATATATCCAATTTTTGTATGTGAAGGCAATAATGTAAAGGATGAAATAGAGTCTCTTAAAGGACAATATAGACTTTCAACTGACAATGTAATTGAAAAATGTGAACAACTAATTAAGCTTGGAATTAAATCTATACTATTATTTGGGGTATCAGATAAAAAAGACAGCAACGGGGAGATTGCATGTTCAAGCGATAGTATTGTCCCAATTACTATTAAAGCAATTAAAGAAAGGTTTAAAGACGAAATTTTAATAATTGCAGATTTATGTAATTGCAGCTATACTTCTCATGGACATTGCGGAACAATTATAGATAATGATGTTGATAATGATGAAACTTTAAAAACATTATCAAGTCAGGGATTAACTCTTGTGAAATCTGGAGCAGATATTTTAGCCCCTTCTGATATGATGGACGGAAGAGTTCAAATAATAAGAAATACTTTAGATATGAATGGGTTTGAAAAAATACCAATTTTCCCATATTCAGTTAAATATGCATCATCGTTTTATGGTCCATTTAGAAACGCTGTTGATAGCAAATTAGAAATTGGAGACAGAAAAACCCATCAAATGGATTTTAAAAATACTAATGAATTTATAAGAGAAATAGAGTACGACATAAATGAAGGATGTGATGCAGTAATAATAAAACCTGCTTTGGCTTACTTAGATATTATATCAAAAGTCAAAGAAAATTTTAATATTCCAATAATAGCATATAATGTAAGTGGTGAATATGCTATGGTTAAATCTGCAGCTGAAAATAATCTGGTGGATGAGTATGAACTTACAATGGAAATACTTTATGCAATAAAGCGTGCAGGAGCTTCAGCAATTATAACATATAATGCAGAAGAGATCGCTAAAATATTATCAAATAAATAGAATGTTTAGTAAAAGTATAGAAGCGTACAATAAGGCAAAAAAAATTATACCTGGTGGAGTAAACTCTCCAGTTAGAGCCTTCAGAAGTGTAAATTCAACTCCTATTTTTTTTAAAAGTGGTAAAGGAAGTAAGATGAATGATATTGATGATAACGAATATATAGATTGTGTTGGATCTTGGGGTCCCCTTATTTTTGGGCATGCTGAAAAAGCCACAATTGATTCTATAATTGAGTACTCGAAAAGAGGAACAACATATGGCGCACCTACAGAAATTGAATCCCTAATGGCATCAAAGATAATCGATATGGTCCCTTCCATAGAAAAAGTAAGAATGGTAAGCTCAGGTACAGAGGCAACAATGAGTGCAATCAGATTAGCAAGAGGATATAAAAGGAAAGATCTCATTATAAAATTCTCTGGAAATTATCACGGACACTTTGATAGTTTTTTAATAAGAGCAGGTTCAGGTGCTATGACTTTAGGAAAGCCTGACAGTCAAGGGGTAACTGATAATATTGCAAGAGATACATTAGTTGCAGACTTTAATAATATTGATTCTGTAAATGAACTTTTTAAAAAAAATAAAAATAAAATTGCTGCAGTTATTATAGAGCCTATTGCTGGAAATATGGGCTTGGTCAAACCAAATAAAAATTTTCTGAATGAATTAAGAGTTTTATGTGATGAGAATGATACTCTCTTGATTTTTGATGAAGTTATGAGTGGATTTAGAGTATCAAAAGGTGGTGCACAAGAACTTTACGGAGTAAAACCTGATCTTACAACTTTAGGAAAAATTATAGGAGGTGGTTTACCTGCAGGAGCATACGGCGGTAGTCAAGAAGTTATGGATCACGTAGCACCTGACGGTCCAGTTTATCAAGCTGGAACCTTATCGGGTAATCCTCTTGCAATGGCTGCTGGGCTCAGTGTATTGAACAGGCTCGACGATCAAGTTTATAAAGACTTAGAGATAATCTCATCAAAAATCGAGAATGGAATAAATAAAAATATTGATAATACTGGTGTAAGCGCAAATATAGCTAGAGTAGGATCTATGATGACATTATTTTTTTCAAAAAAACAAAAAATCGAAAATTTTAGTGACGCACAAGATTGTAATACAGAATTATATTCAAAATACTTTCATTATATGTTAAAGAGAGGAATATATCTTCCCCCATCTCAATATGAGTGTATGTTTTTATCAAATAAAATCGATCAAAAAGATATTGATAATATAATTGAAAGTAATCTAGATTCACTAAAAAAATTAAACTAAATGGATTCAATATTAATCAGAACTTTAAATGGTGAAAAAACAAATAGACCTCCTGTATGGTTTATGAGACAAGCTGGGAGGATACTTCCAAATTATATGCAACTTAAAGAATTATACACATTCCATGAACTAATGAATGATAAAGATCTTGCTTCTAAAGTTACATTACTACCAATACAAGATTTGAATGTTGATGCTGCAATTTTATTTAGCGATATATTGGTAATTCCACATGCATTAGGTCTTGATGTTGAGTTCAAAAAAACTGGTCCTATTTTTAAAAAGCCATTAAATTTTAATTCAAAAGCAGCTGATTTGGAATTTGATTCAAGTAAGTTAAATTACATATATAATAATATCAAACAAGTTCAATCGGATAAGAATCAAAATACTCCATTAATTGGTTTTTGCGGTGGACCACTAACTGTTTTTCTTTTCATGTTTAAGAGAGAAGGATCAAAAGATCATATGAAAAAAGCAATTAAATATTTATATGAAAATAGAGAGGAGAGTAAAAAGATTCTTGAACTTATAACAGAATCATCAATTGATTATGTAAAAGGCCAGTGCAAAGCTGGTATTGATGTTTTTCAACTTTTTGAAACTTATTGTGGCTCCATTCCATATGAATTATATGTAGATTTAATACTTCCATATGCAAAAAGAATTCTAACTACTGCAAAGAAAGAAAATTGTCCAACAATTTTTTTTCCTAAAGATTTTGGTTTTGGTATAAGTTATATTGGTAAAGATATATGTGATTATGTTAGTATAGATTGGCATACATCAATTTTTCATGCAAGAGAAATACTAAATAATGAAATCGGTATTCAAGGAAATATGGATCCCAGAATATTTTATGAGGACTATAAAAAAATTGAAATCTATTTAAATACTTTGACTAATTTTGGCAATCAAAATTTTGATTGGATATTTAATCTAGGTCATGGTTTTCTGCCTGATATAGACCATAAAAAAGTAAAGTTTGTAGTTGAATGGATAAAAAATAAAAATTGGAATAGAGCATGAGTAAAGTAGATAAAAAATTATTAGAGAAATATAGCTCAACTGGCCCTAGATACACCTCATATCCTCCGGCTACATTTTTTGATACTAATTTTAGTAATGAAGACTATGTTGAAAAGCTGATTTTATCAAACAATGAATCTCCTGAGAGTGTATCAGTCTATATTCATATTCCTTTTTGTCCTCAAATATGCCATTTTTGTGGCTGTACGACAGAAACAGGTTTTACAAAACCGTTTCTTGAGAGATACATTGATGCTTTGATCAAAGAAATTGAATTTGTCTCAAAAAAGATAGACTCTAAAAGGAAATTAACTCAAGTTCATTGGGGAGGTGGAACACCAAATGCTATATCATATAAATATATTGAAAGAGTTACCAATAAGCTTTATGAAACTTTTGATTTCTCTGCTAATTACGAGATGGCAATTGAATGTAATCCAGCTCACTTAGAATTTAATCATATTGAGCTATTAAAAAAGTTTGGTTTTAATAGAATCTCACTTGGAATTCAAGATTTCAGAACGGATGTCCTTGATGGTATAAATAGAAAGCCATCCAAGTACCCAATTGAGGAAATTGTGAAAAAAATTGAAGATGAAGGATTTACTGGAACAAATATTGACCTTGTATATGGACTGCCATATCAGACACCAGAAAATTTTTCAGAGACTGTAGACAGAGCAATAAAATTAAATACTGATAGGATTGTTACTTTTTCATATGCACATGTACCAAGCGTACTACCAAGACAAAAAATATTAGAAAAAATTGGATTTCCTAGCTCAAGTGATAAGGCACTTATGTACGAAATCGCATATGAGAAACTTTTAAAAGCTGGATATGTATCTATAGGTATGGATCATTATTCAAAACCCGAAGATGAATTTGCAATTGCTTTAAATAACAAACAGCTCCATAGAAATTTTCAGGGATATTGTACACGGGAAACAACTGGACAGGTATATGCCTTTGGAGCATCTTCAATTTCTCAATTAGACTCAGCGTATATACAAAATATTAAAAATGCTAGTCAATATATTAATTCAATAGAAAAAAATAATCTAGCAGTTCTTAGGGGATATTCAGTAACAAACGAACAAAAGATAATTCGTGAAATAATTAATTCTATAATGTGTAATTATTTTGTGGATTTAAATAAAATCTCAAAAAAATATAAAGTTTCTATCTCTGACATATATAAAATTGTAAAATTCAAAGAAGATCTTCTTGATGATTTTATTTCAGATGGAATTTTGAATTTTAAATCAGGTATTATAGCCATTAATGAAAAGGGGAGATTATTTACTCGAAACATCGCTATGAGATTTGACCCAATGATAGATCAGAAGGTTGGAACATATTCAAATACAGTATAATGAAAGGATTATTATTAATTAATTTAGGTTCTCCAGACAGTACATCAATTCCTGACATCAAGAGATATCTCGATGAATTTTTAATGGATAAAAGAGTCATAGGTAAAAGTTATATTTTTAGATGGATACTCGTCAAACTAGTCATATTAAATATAAGGCCAAGAAAATCTGCTAAAGCATATAAAAAAATATGGTGGAAAGAGGGATCACCATTAATTGTTTTATCCAGAAGACTATTTGATAAGATAACTAAACTTCTTGATATTCCCGTATCACTTGCAATGAGATATGGTTCAATAACCATAAAGAAAGGTATCCAAGAATTGGAAGATAATGGTGTGAAAGATATTTTAGTTCTTCCACTTTATCCTCACTATGCAATGTCATCCTATGAAACTGTTGTTGAGAAGGTGAAGGAAGAGGTTTACGAAAATTTTCCAAATATTAAAATCGATATAGTCCCTCCTTTTTACAATAATTTAAAATATATTGATTTATTATCTTCAAAAATTTCTTTCTCAATAAAAGACATCGAGTATGATCATATTTTATTTTCATATCATGGAATTCCTGTAAGTCACTTAAAAATTTCTGATCCAACAAATTCGCATTGTTATAAAGTTGAAAATTGTTGCTCTGTTAATTCTTTAGCACACAAAACATGTTATAAACATCAATGCCTCGAAACTACAAGATTAGTAACTGAAAAACTGAACATTGAAAAGGATAAGTACAGTAACTCCTTTCAATCAAGGCTTCCAAATGAACCTTGGTTGAAGCCTTATACAGATAGTGAATTAGAAAGACTAGCTAAGAGCGGTAAGAAAAAGTTAGTTATTATTACTCCAGCTTTTGTCACAGACTGTCTTGAAACACTTGAGGAGATTGAAATGGAAGGTAAAGAGGAATTCTTAGAAGCAGGTGGCGAAGAGTATACATATGTTCCTTGTCTTAATGATGATGATAATTGGGCCGAGTTAATATCAAGTTGGACCAAAGATTATTTAAAATTAAATTAAACTTGAATTTAAATACAGTAATTATAGGGGCTGGAATATCTGGACTTAGTACTGCAAATTTTTTATCAAAAAAAATAACAAATTTTCTCATAATAGAATCAAGTGATAAAGTAGGTGGGATTATAGACTCATTTGAAAGTGAGGGTTATACTTGTGAAAATGGTCCTAATACAGTACTCAACAATAACATGGGTGTTCAGGAATTAATTGACGATCTGAATTTATCAGAGGAAATAATCTATCCTGATGAACAGGGAGTTAAGAATAGATATGTATTACTAAACGGAAAACCAGCAAAAATACCTTTAACATTTTATGATTTTTTTTCAACTCCGTTATTAAGTTTTTTTTCGAAACTTAGGATTTTACTTGAGGTTTTTATTCCTAGGCATAAAAAAAATACCGATGTAAAAAGTTTTATTTCCAGAAGATTTGGAAGTGAATTTCACGATAAACTGATAGTTCCTTTTTTAACTGGTATATATGCTGACGATACAAAATTTATGAGTGCAAAACATACACTAAAAAATATATGGGAGCTAGAACAGAAGTATGGGAGTGTAATACTTGGAATGATAAAAATGAAGAGAAAATCAAAGCCTAAAATATTTACTTTATTAGGTGGTCTTTCTAAATTAACTGATATACTAAAACAAAAATTTGATGATAAAATTTTATTTAATACGAGTATCTCAAAAATTGAAAAGACATCCGATGGATTTAATTTAATTATTAATAAAGAAGAGAAAATTTCATGTAAGAATATTATTTCGACTATTCCAACTTATTCACTTAGTAGTTTGATACCCGATAATAAACTAAAACATCTACTAGCAAAAAAAGATTACATACCAATTGATGTTTTTCATTTTGGTTATGACAAAAAAAGTCTTAAAAATAAAATTGATGGTTTTGGGCTTTTAACAAAACCTGAGGACAACAAAAGTTTCTTGGGGATATTGTATAGCTCCAATATATTTAAACATGTATCTGGAGAGACTAATTTTCTTTTTACTATTCTGGTAGGTGGAAAGAGACAAAGAAATCTATGTAAAAAAAATCCTAAGGAAATTGAAAATATAATTCTTAAAGAAATTAATAGTCTACTAAAAATAAATTCTAAACCCAACTTTATAAAACACTATAGGTGGAAGAGAGGTATACCAACTTATGACTTATCGATTTCGGATTTAATTATAGAAATTGTAAGGTTTGAAGATGAAAATCCAAACTTTAATATACATGGTAATTTTCATAAAGGAGTTTCAGTTAGCGATTGTATTCTGAACTCAAAGAATTTAGTTGAAAATAAATTTTAGATTGATTTTAAATACTTTTTTGGAGTAGTCCCAAATCTATTTTTAAAGGCATTGATAAAATGGCTAGATGTACTGTAGCCGATGTGATCTGCAACTTCATTTACATTATAATTTCTTGTAGAAAGCATTTTACTTGCAATATTCATTTTATATTCAAATAAGAAACCATAAACAGTATATCCATATATTTCTTTGAAACCTTCTTTCAAATTTTTTAGTGAAATATCAACTTCAGCAGATAGTTCTTTAAGAGTTGGAGGATTAGACATTCTCTTAATAATTATCTCTTTTGCCTTCTTTATTTTTACAACATTTTTCTCATCTGCTAAAAAAGGACATTGTTCAATATTTAAATCATTTGATTCATTAAAGTACATCCCAAGTAATTCAAATATCTTTCCTTTGAGGTATAAGTTCTTTACATTATCACTCAATTTCTCATTAATTATTTGATTTAATACTGTGCTTATTTGGGGTGAAATAACGTTTTCCTTGTAATATTTTTTATCTACATTTTCATTTGATAAGAAAGAAATATTACCTGTCAACTCACTGAAAAGTCCATGAAATTTCTTGATAGTAATTAACAGGCTAACATATTTAGAATTTTTATCAAGTAAGCCGTCAATAGGAAGGTTTATGGATGGATTAAAAAGTATGATTGAGTTATTTTCCTTTAACTGAAGTTTATATGCTCCCTTGTTATAGTTTAAAGTAATATGACCTTCAAGACAAAAATGAAATTGAATAAAATTGATATTTGTATTATACGATAAGTTCTTTGAGTCATTATCAAAATTTGAGCACGTATTAATAATTATATCATTATCAATTTTATATGTATTCATCTCTATTTATTAATTACAAACGAATATATTAATTCTTTAATTTCAGAGAATTCATTGTAATCGTTAGAAAATAACAGATACTCATACAACCTCTTCCCATTAAACTTAGTTTTCAAAGATAGATCATTATTTAAATTGTAAATATCTTTCCAGACATTTCTAACAATTTGCCATTTATCTTGATTATTGATCCACCAATCTTTCGCAACTTTACATTTATCATCTTCCACCTTTTTGTAATAATTATAACCAACTTCATATGCCAAAGACTGATCCTTTTCTCCTTCAGTTTTTTGTACCTTTTCATTGTTTTGGCCATGAAACCACCCATAATCAGTAGTCTCATGTCTATTAGTCCTCATTAAAACATTGTAATCTTTTCTTTTTGAAAATTCTCTTCTGGGAAGAGGTGCCGGTGTTTTATTTTCCCAAAAGCTTTTACCATCAACATGAATCCAAGTTGAGGTACCCTCATACCTAGGGCTATCATCTACTTGAAAGACTTTTTGTGTCCACTGCCCTCTTACATCAGCTTTTGAAAAATTATTATAAGTCCAATTATTTGAAACATCATAAAAATATAAATTTCTATTCTGATAAAGCCAGTCTTGTCTCCAGTGCTTCACTACTGCAGTATTCTTGTCATCACCGACTTGGAGGATATGCTGAATTGATATATGATCTTTTTTATCAATAATAGGAATTGCAAGTTCATATACTGGAGCTGTTCTATAGTCTGGAGAGGCTTTATAGTCATCTATTTCATTTAGTTTTATTGTTTCACTGAAATTAAATGTAACCTCAAAACATCCACACATTTCCTTAATTGCACTCCTATCTTTTTTTATCTTACTTTGAGCACTTACATCAAGAATTGTAAATAATAAAATACTTAAAATAACTTTTTTATACATGATTATAATTTATATTGATTCTAAATAACAAATATACCAACTATTGATTATAACCTTTTCTAATTTAATTTTATTTTCAAATATTACTATTTAAACATTTAATGGGATATAATTCATTAAATTAGCTTTTATGGATGTTGGATCAATATTAATTGTACTACCGTTATTAATAATTTTTTCATACCTGTTTGATATTTTTGCAAGGAGAACAAAGTTTCCGTCTGTAATTTTATTAGTTCTAACTGGAATTATTTTGAGATTTTTTTCATCTTATTCTGGTTACAGTAATTTTGAGTTTCTTGATAGCCTTGTCCCAGTCCTCGGTACAATAGGGCTGATACTAATTGTACTAGAAGCTGCTCTTGAATTAGAAATAAAGAAAGAGAAAACACAGATTATAATTAAGGGATTCCTGGCTGCACTTGTAATACTTATGATCAATATTATATTAGTGAGCATTTTCTTTAATAAGGTAATTGGCTTGGAATATGCTACTTCTGTAATATATGCCATCCCTCTTTCAATAATAAGTAGTGCTGTTGCAATTCCATCAGCTACAGGACTTATTACAAAGAATAAGGAATTTGTTGTCTATGAATCGACATTTTCTGATATTCTTGGTATTATGATTTTTTATTATTGTATCAGACAGGCAGAAAAAGGAGAACCTTTTATTGGGCTTGAACCTATTTTCACACTAATTGGACAAATTTTCTTAATTATTGGAATCTCTATTGCTATTACATATTTATTATTTCAACTAATTCAAAGAATTGAACATCATGTAAAATTCTTTCTTATTCTGGCTTTATTAATTTTAGCATATGAAATTGGAAAAGACTTTTTAAAGCTTCCATCTCTTGTATTAATTTTTATATTCGGAATATTTCTTTCAAACTTTACAAATCTTATCCCAAAAAGATTAAAAAAATATATAAAAACTGATAACATAAAAAAGTCTGACTTACATGAGTTTCATTTATTAACCGCAGAGTCTACTTTTTTGGTTAGAACTTTCTTCTTTTTATTCTTTGGTTTCTCAATACCAGTCGAGAGTTTTGTTGAGTTTGAACCATATATAATTGGAGCAACAGTTTTACTAATTATGTATGGAGTGAGATATTTTTATCTATCAATTGTATTAAATGATGAGGAATCTAAACCTCTTCTTTATTTTTCTCCCAGGGGATTAATAACTATACTTTTATTTTTAAGTATTTCAGATTATGATATTCAAAAGAGTAATATTGTAGATGAAAAAGTACTTCTTGTAATAATTATTGCTTCAATGCTTATAATGATTCAAGGATCAATTAAAAGGTCAAAAAAAGAAGATGAAGAAACTACTGAGCAACAACAATCTTTATCAGAGATAATAGATTCTCAAATTGATAAAAAATGAAAAAAATTAAAATCTTAGTAATAGTTGTAGCATTTATATTTGGATTAGTCTATACCTTAAATCTTGAATATTTTGCAAGGGGTATTCGAATTGTATACTTAAATCTAGAAACCACAGTATTTATAGATGACTTGAAATATTTTGATTATGAGACGATTAAATCTCCTTTAGAAAAATCGCCATGGGCTGAGAGTAAGTATAAAACAACTAATTTTTCTAAAGAGTTTGAAGACTACAATAAAAAAATGAGGACTGCTGCCTATGTTGTTATTCAAAATGATACGATTATAGGCGAGAAATATTATGAAGATTATTCAGTTAACTCATCAACTAATTCATTTTCAATGGCAAAAACCCCTGTATCATTAATGATGGCAAAAGCCTTTGAGCAAGGTTATATTAATAGTCTTGAAGATAAAGTGATTGACTATATTCCCGAACTAAAGGGAGAATTTGCTAATGATGTCAAAATTATCGATTTAGCTGCTATGACCTCGGGTATAGATTGGGATGAGGGTACATCAAATCCTTTCAGTCCCGTTGCAAAACAGTACTTCTATGAAGATCTTGATAAATTGATGTTAGACCAGAAATTTATTACTGAGCCAAGTAAAACCTATAAATACTCAAGTGCTAATACACAAATTTTATCAATGGTCATTGAGAAAGCAACCGGTATGAAGACAAAAGATTATTTTGAAAAAGAATTTTGGTTTAAGATTAATCCAGATAATGATGCATATTGGCAAATAGATAGTAAGGAATCAGGAAATGTAAAGTCATTTTGTTGTCTACACTCAAATGCAAGAGATTTTTCTAGACTAGGTAAACTATACATTGATAATGGGAGTTGGAATGGAAATCAGATTATTGATTCAACATTTATTCAAAAATCTACAAAGCCATATTTAGATGATTTTAGAGAATACGGAATTGGAGTATGGCTATCTGATTATAAGGATTTAAAAATTTCTCTGATGAGTGGTCACCAGGGACAATATGTAATTATGATCCCCGAAAAAAAATTAATAATTACAAGGCTAGGAGAAAGAGATATAGATCTTGGAAGGGCTGGAGTTTCACCTGACGTACTTGTATATATAGATGAAGCCTTAAAGCTAATTAACTAGAGAGATAACTCCAGCTTTATTGGACAATGATCAGAATGGTGTATATCACTTAAGATAGATGCGTTAACTATTCTTTCTTCAATTGATTTTGAGACCATGTTATAATCAATTCTCCATCCCTTATTATTAGCTCTTGAGTTTGCTCTATAGCTCCACCAACTATATTGATGTGGTGATGAGTCTATATAACGAAATGAATCAGTAAACCTATCTCCAATAAAACCGTCTAACCATTCTCTCTCCTCAGGCAAAAAACCTGAAACATTTTTATTTCTTATTGGGTCATGAATATCTATAGCTTTATGACAAATATTATAATCACCACAAATAACTAAATTTTTTATTTCATTATTTAGCTGATAGATATAATCTTTGAAGTCATCCATAAATTTGAACTTAAAATCAAGTCTAGCTAGATTTGTTCCAGATGGAAGATATAAACTTATTATAGAAACTTTATCAAAATCCAGTCTAATGATTCTACCTTCATAGTCCATATAATCAATACCTGAACCATATTCTACATGATTAGGTTTCAGTTTTGAAAATATTGCAACGCCACTATAACCTTTTTTTTGGGCTGAAAACCAGAATGTATTATATCCTAAATTCTCTATTTGTGAAATCTCAACTTGCTCTTGGTTTGCCTTTATTTCTTGTAGGCAAATAACATCAGGAGATTCTCTTTTTAGCCAGTCAACAAATCCTTTATTTATTGCAGCTCTTATGCCATTTACATTATAACTAATAATATTCAACTAGAGGTTTTTTAATAAACTTTTAAGTGTTAATTCGTTATCTACAATAGATTTTAAATCTTCAATGTTTATTCTTCTTTGTTCCATAGAGTCCCTATCTCTTATTGTAAATGAATCATCTTCAATTGTTTGGTGATCAATTGTAATACAATAAGGAGTCCCAATTGCATCTTGCCTTCTATATCTTCTTCCAATTGCATCTTTCTCATCATAAAGAAGATTAATTTCATGACTAAACTCTTTCATGATTTTTTTAGCATATTTTGGAAGGCCATCTTTTTTTAGTAGTGGAAGAATAGCTAATTTGTTAGGAGCAATTTGCTTTGGTATACTCATAACATTTCTTGTAGATCCATCCTCCAGGGTTTCTACTTTAAATGAGTTGGATATAATTGCAAGAAACATTCTATCTAAGCCAATAGATGTCTCAAGAACATATGGTGTATAGTTTTTATCTAATTCAGGATCAAAATATTGAATTTTCTTACCTGAAAGCTCCTCATGACTTTTAAGATCAAAGTCAGTCCTTGAATGAATACCCTCTAATTCTTTAAACCCAAATGGAAAATTAAACTCAATATCACAAGCAGCGTCAGCATAATGTGCAAGTTTCTCATGGTCATGAAATCTGAATAGATTAGAGTCAATACCTAGATTTAAATGCCAGTTTAGTCTTTTTTCTTTCCAATGGTTAAACCAATTTTCTTGAGTTCCTGGTTTAATAAAAAATTGCATTTCCATCTGCTCAAATTCCCTCATTCTAAATATAAATTGTCTCGCAACAATTTCATTTCTAAATGCCTTACCGGTTTGTGCAATTCCAAAAGGAATTTTCATTCTTGAGGTCTTTTGAACATTTAAATAGTTTAAAAAAATTCCTTGAGCCGTCTCAGGTCTTAAATATAAATCCATACTAGATTCCTCTGATGCTCCCAGCTTAGTACTAAACATAAGATTAAATTGTCTGACTTCTGTCCAATTACATGTTCCTGATATTGGACATTTAATTTCCATATCTTCAATTATCTTTTTTACTTCAGCCAAGTCATCTTTTTCAAATGCAGAGATCATCCTTGACTTTAATTCATCAATCTGTTTAGTTATTTCTATAACTTTTGGACTTGTATTTAGAAACTGATCTTTGTCAAATTTTTCTTTAAATCTTTTTTCAGCTTTTTGAACTTCTTTTTGAATTTTAGAATTTAGCTTTTCTATAAACTCTTCAATTAAAACATCAGCCCTATATCTTTTCTTTGAATCTTTATTATCTATAAGTGGATCATTAAAAGCATCGACATGGCCAGATGCAACCCAAGTCTTTGGATGCATAAATATTGCAGAATCTATACCTACTATATTTTCGTTAAGTTGAATCATGGATTTCCACCAGTACTCTCTAATATTGTTTTTAAGTAATGCACCATTATGAGCATAATCATAAATTGCATTTAATCCTTCATAAATCTCACTTGAAGGAAATATAAAGCCGTATTCTTTCGAGTGTGAAATAATTTTTTTTAAAGAGTCTTTATCCATGAGTATATTGCAAAAATAGTTCTTTTTACTATTTTAAATACTTTAATTTGTATTTGAATTCGAATCATGAGGAATTTTATTTGTATTGTAACTTCTGCTTTGGTAATTTTTGGATGTGCTAAAAGAGGTAATCCATCTGGTGGTCCAATAGATAGTATTCCTCCAGTTTTAGTTAATGCAAATCCAAAATTAAATTCAACAAATTTTGATTCAGATGAAATTAGGTTGACATTTGATGAGTGGGTAAAATTAGAAAATATTCAAGATCAATTAATTATTTCTCCTCCAATTGATAAATCTTCATATGAGATAACACCTTTAAGCGGAGTAACAAAAAAAGTTTTTTTAAGATTTTTAGATAGTTTAAACCCAAAAACTACTTATACAATAAATTTTGGGAACAGTATTCAAGACAATAATGAAAATAATCCCTTAACATTTTTTAGCTATACATTTTCTACTGGAGAAACTATAGACTCCTTATTTATTATGGGAAATATTAGGGATGCTTTTGATCAAGAAACTGATGATTATATTTCACTCCAGCTTTACAGAGTAGATTCTTTGTTTAAAGATTCTATTATTTATTCAGACAAACCAACATATATTTCAAACACACTTGACTCTACAAATTATAAATTTCAAAATTTAAAAGAAGGTAAGTATTTATTAATAGCCTTGAAAGATCTGGATAATAACTATTTTTTTGATCCATTTTATGATAAAATTGGATTTATGGATTCACTTATAATTTTACCAAGGGATTCAATAATTGATTTAAAACTCTTTAAGGAAGAAACTGATTTAGTATGGGAAAAACCTCATTTTATTAACAGTGAAAAGATTGGATTTGGATATTATGGAAGATTAGATATAGATAAAATAAAAATTGAAACAAATATCCCCGATTCTGTGAATTATGTCTTTACTAAAGAGAAAGATATAGATACATTGAATCTTTGGTTATCTAAAAATAGTTTTGATTCATTGAATTTTAGTCTTATTGAGTCAGATACAATAAAACTTACAACAGTAAAATTTGATAGAAAAAAAGATAGTTTAATTGACTCACTTAATCTAAGCCCTAAGACGATAAATATTATTCACATAAACGAATCTTTTAAAATTTCATCAAATATACCAGTAGCTAATGTTGAAGACTCATTAATTACAGTTAGAGATATTGATTCTTTAGTTATTCCTTTTTCAACTGAAATCAATTCTCAACTAAATGAAGTTTTTATAAGTTTTGATGTTTCACCATCTGATAAGTATAATATTTTCATTAAACCTAATGCAATAAAAGATATAAGGGGAGGTGTAAATGATTCAATAAATTACAATGTAGTTAGCCAGACCTTGGAAGATTATGGTAATATTTTTCTTGATATTTTAGGTGGCAATAATTCAAAATATATTCTTCAACTTTTAAACGCTAATAATGAGATTATAAGAGAATATAAAAATGCTTATTCTAATTCATCATACACATTTAACTATGTAATACCTGGAAAATATACTTTTAGATTAATCGAAGATTTAAATTCAAATGATGTGTGGGATACTGGGAATTATATAAAAAGGAAACAACCTGAACCTGTATATTACTTTCCTAGCGAAATTGATGTTAGGGCAAATTGGGATCTAAATGAAACATTTAATTTGAATACAAAAGATTCTATATTTTAGCTTTATAAAACTCTCTATTCATCCTGGCTATATTTTTTATTGATATTCCTTTTGGACACTCTACTTCACATGCACCAGTATTTGTACAATTTCCAAATCCTTCATCATCCATTTGTTTAACCATATTCAATACTCTTTCTTTAGCCTCCACTTTTCCTTGTGGTAAATAAGAGAACTGTGAAACTTTTGCAGATACATAAAGCATCGCTGATGCATTTTTACAGGTTGCAACACAAGCACCACAACCTATGCAGGTTGCAGCATCAAAGGCATTATCGGCATCCTCTTTTCTGATTGGAGTAGTATTAGCATCTTGAGTATTCCCAGAGGTATTAATACTTATGTAACCACCTGAATGTTGTATCCTATCAAAGGCTGACCTATCAACAACTAAATCCTTAATAATAGGAAACGATTTAGCTCTAAAAGGTTCGATAACTATTGAATCACCATCTTTAAATTTTCTCAT
>ENA-OSEY01000656-OSEY01000656.1-marine-metagenome-genome-assembly--contig:-NODE-656-length-24687-cov-2.832345_pt1 | contig 24687 bp, 19 predicted proteins | sample MGYA00248465_ERZ534230 | MGnify/ENA primary metagenome ERZ534230 (study PRJEB26409, sample SAMN06344110) | marine metagenome | isolation source: Sea water from surface | place: Atlantic Ocean:Southern...
AAATTCAGTACCTTTTACACTAGCAACACTAACGGGAGAAACCACTCTAAAAGTTTTAGTTCTATTTTCTTTTTCAACCTTATTTAAAATGGTTCCAAACTCAATATTTACAGATCTTGTGTTCTTTGTATCCATAATTTCAAATTGCGAGTTTGGCTTAATTTTTACAACCGACCTATCATCAATAAATATCAATGCAGCATATCCATAATCTCCTACCTTAATAGCATCGCCATTATTGATACTTCCTCCTACCTGCGCAATTTCATTATAGGTTTGCATTCCTAATCTTTTGATCTTGACTACACCTTCAGCTTTAATCAATCTTGCAACAGATTCAGCTATACTGATATTGAAAACAAATAGTGATACAAAAATAATTTTGAAAATAATTGAATTGAAATACCGCATTTTTATCCTTTAAATCTTGCTCGAAAAATTAAATATCTATTTATCTTGATACAAGACTGTATGTTGGTAGTAAGATAAAATCAATGATAATTTTAAAATTGAGCTATTTCCAATATTTGTTTTTACTTGTTTGTCCTATCCCAGGGTTGAAACCATTTGTTGGATCAAGTTCTTTGTAAAAGTCAGTCAATGATGGTTTTGCTAAATATTCGTGTCCAACATTATGCTCTGCAGGGTACTCTGCTCCAACATCATCATATATTTTTAATAATCTTTTTTTCAAAGCATCTGCATCTACCCCTTTTTTGACAATATAATTATGATGAAGCACGTGACAAAAAAGATGCCCATAGTATAGTTTCATTTCTAGCTGATCCTCAATTTCTTGTGGAAGATTTTCGAACCAGTTCTTTTCATTTCTTGGAAATGCAATATCTAATGAAATCATTTCGCCTAATTTATTTTCATTTAGAGCATGAAACCTACCAACCGCACTAGCAGCTACAAACCTGTGAAGCAGTGCTTTACTAGCCTCCTGCTTATTACATTCAAAAAAAGAACCTTCATTATTTTCAAAAAAAGAAATTAAATAATTTTTAATCTCATCTATTCCCTCATCTGACATTTCAATGATCCAATGATGCTCATATTTTTCATGGAATTCTTCCATCCGAATCGGTAAATGATTAGGCCAAAAAAAGCTTAAAAATTGCATTAGTTTATCCGAGAACTTGCTAGGTAGAAATCTGAATTTTCCAGTTATAAGATCTACCCTGCGCTTAAACTCAAATAATTTTGGAATGAAACTTGGACCTAATTTTTCTATGGCGATAAATGTGTCTTTACTATACTGCTTTGCAGCTTCATAACAATCTCTATGAACATATTCACCAGATTCGGGGAGATTTTTAAAATTAGAAAGTATATCTTTTCTAATTCTAGAAAAATTTTCAGGCTTATTACATCCGATATAAAAAACAGAACTTTTAGTAGGTTTCAGGTAAGTATCTAGCCTCACAGCGAAAACTGCTATTTTACCGGCGCAACCAGAGGCTGCATACAATCTCCTCTTATCGGCATTGTATCTAGCAGGTGTTTCTGCATCAACATCTCTTACTCTACTTTTGTATTCATTATCGGATGCGAGTTTCTTAGGAAATTGTATTTGGTCCTGGTTATAATTTTTTGATTGCAAATTGTTTAAAATTTCTTTCTCAGAATTCCCAAGATCTACCCCTAAATCATTAACAAGTTCAAGCTTCCCATCTAAATTAATCTTAGCATAAAGGGACAATTCGGTATACGCAGGCCCTCTTTTTACTAAAGCTCCTCCAGAATTATTACAAACACCACCAACAATAGATGCGCCAATACAAGAACTTCCAATAACAGAATGTGGCTCCCTTCCATATTTCTCTAGTTCATTTTCCAACCCGAATAATGTACTTCCTGCTAAGCCTATAATCTGCTTACCTTCATTAATGATATGAATATCATTTACTCTCATTGTATTTATAATCACGATTGGTCTATCATAATCATCCCCAAAAGGCGTTGATCCTCCTGTCAACCCAGTATTTGCAGCTTGCATTATTACAATAACATTTTCCTCAACGCACAATTTGAGAACATTCCAAATTTCAAATAAAGTTCCAGGCTTAACAACTGCCAATGCCTCACCCTCACCATATCTCCACCCCTTACTAAAAGTATGTTTTTCCCATTTAGCGGTGAGTACATACTTGGAGCCCAAGCTGCTTTTTAAACTTTTTATGAAATTATCTTTTTTCAATTTTATTTTAATATTTATTTAATCTGTTTCAATAATTATTTCATGCTATGTATTTTCATTCAAAAGTACAAACTTTTCAGAATTAAAAATTCTTAAAAATACTTTCTATTTACTCAAATGGATGAAATATAATTCAATTATTATATTACACTCATTACATTGTAGGTTTTTTGAGTTATATGTAATTTGAATATAATCTCAATTAATTATTGGTATTTTTTTTGGCAACATTCACAAATTTAATATAATGAACCCTAAAATATTCTATCGCATTTTATTAATTACAATCAGCGTTTTTTCTCATGCTGCATCTGCTGATAAGGTTTTCATAGAGGGCTCTGTTCTAAGCTCAGATAACAAACCAGTGAAAAAAGCTGAAGTTCAATTATTGGATGCTAAAAAGAAGAAAATTTTAAGTATTAAAACTGATAAAAATGGATATTTTAAAACTGACGAATTTGATGCTCAAAATTGTTATTTACAGATAGATAAGAAAAAAGAATCAGCTACAGTAAGCATTCGTTCATGGCCTTCTGAAAATAAAAACCTAACTGGCCTTAAAATCAAACTATCTAAAAAAGGAGAAAAAATAAAAAAATCTTTTGGTCCAAATCCAGAAATAAAGGATGGTGGTGCTAATATGGCGGAAGGCGGACCGCCGAGCCAGCTAGCTAGAAAGCAAGTCAAAAAGAAAAAAATACCAAAGAAACAAGAAAAAGTATTTGTGAGTGGTAAGGTTATTAATAAAAAGGGAAAGCCCGTCAAAAAAGCTACAGTTATTGTAATAGATCAAAATTATAATTCGGTAGCTGAAATAGAAACAGATAAAGAAGGTCTTTTTACCATTGAGAACCTAAAGCCAGCCGATTATAACCTTACAATATCAAAGAGAAAAATGCTTGTAAAGTTCAAACTAAAATCTTGGCCAAAAAATAATCAAAACATTAAAGACATTGGCGTTACCTTAACTAAAGAAAAACAACAAGTAAATACTCTTACTTTTGGGCCAGAACCTCCACAAGCAAACGCTGGCATTGATCAAGAAATGGCCTATGAAAAAAGTGTTTTCGTTGATGGATCTGAAAGCTACAACCCCAATAATATCATTGAATCATATGAGTGGAAAACTTTATCAGAAAATCTTACTATTGATAATCCAGCTGATCCTAGTTTCACTTTCTTATCCCCTGCAGTTGATAAAAATTTCATTTTTGAATTAACAGTAAGAGGCCCTGGCAATATCATTGATAAAGACACAGTAAATGTTAAAGTTTATAATAAAAATATTTTCCCCATTGCTATTGCAGGAGAAGATCAAATTCTTGATATAGGTGATCCAATAATACTAGACGGTTCAAAAAGTAATGACCCTGACGGTCAGATAAAATCTTTCCAATGGCGTCAGCTTTCTGGAGAAAAAACTACTTCAAAAAGCAGAAAGCAAGCGGTCATAAACTTAAAAACAACTTCATTGTTTGTTGATACACTATCATTTGAGCTCAAAGTAGAAGATAAGTATAATTTCGATCTAGATACAATTAATGTGTATGTGATGGACATTCCAGAGCCATTGGTAGTCATAACAAGTAGCTCTAGCGCTCAGGAAAATATCGGAGCTGCAAAAATTTCTTTGGGGGTATCTGCAAAGTCGGGGAAAAAAACCTCTATTTATGCATTTACTAGAGATAGCACAGCACTGGGAAATGGTAAAGATTATACGAACATTAATGAGGCAATTTTTGTTCCAGCTGGAAAATCAAGAATTACATTTCCATTAAATATCAATGACGACAATATTGACGAATATGATGAACAGATTATTATAGACCTCATTGACTCTACGGTTACAAATGCAAATACAGGTTCCGCTAGAAAGCATGTTTTAACAATAATTGATAATGACCCTCCTCCAGATGTTGAATTTATCACATCAAACACATCTGTTTCTGAAGCTAATGGCAAACATATCGTCATTTTAAATCTTAGCAACCAGAGCGGAAAAGAGGTATATGTAGATTATCAAATAGAAATAAGTAGTTCTGCGGTTAATGGAGAAGATTATACTTTCCAAAATGGCACTTCTTTTTTTCCAGCAGGAAAAACTAGGGATACGTTAGATATAACACTAATTAATGACACCATTGATGAACCTTCTCAAACATTAATACTCTCACTATTAAACCCTAAAAATAGCACTATTGGGATGAAGAAATCACACACTGTAAAAATAAATGATGATGATAACCCTCCTTTTATCTTTGTCGTAAATGAAAAAGGAAGTGGATTAGAGTCTGATAGCTCTAGAACAATAAATTACTCATTATCGACACACTCAGAAAAAGAGATTTCTGTACGATACCGAGTTAGTTCTTACGGTACAACATCTAAAAGAAATAAAGATTATATCCTAGATGACGGTGTAATGGTATTCCCTCCAGGTCCGCCAGGATCCTCATCCATCAATTTTAAAGTAATTGACGATCAAATCGATGAGTTTGATGAACTTCTGATAATTAATCTGATTGGTGAACCTAGCAATGCTACACTTGGATCATCTACCAGATATACCTACACAATTATTGATAACGATGAGCGCCCTACAATTGAATTTAACGGAGATGATCACGGTAATGATTTTATATCTGCAACAAAAATAAAAGTTGGTAGTTCTTCCTCTGGTATTATTGAACTTGGAGGTGATGTAGATCTATTTCGATTTGATCTAAAATATCCTATCACTGTACTAACAAAATCTTTCGGAGAAACGGATGTTTATGCTGAGTTACTAGATAACGCAGGACAACTGATTGCCACAGATGATAATGGTAGAGATAGCAATAATTTTATGATAAAAACTCCTCTTCTCCCTGGCCCGCATTATTTAAGGATTAAACATTACTCAGCTGATGGCACAGGTGACTATGTAATGACCCTAGAATCGTCAGAGCTATATGATAAGCAAGCAGATGATCTAATTTTAAATAAAACTAAATCGTATTTTAAAATTGGCCACATAATTTATGAAGCAATGGTTCATAATGATAAATCGTATGATCTTAAAAGAATACAAATAAACTCAACTAAATTTGAACTTGATTCAAAAAGATTTATCACGATCACTATTAATGATTCTACAATTATAAACCCTTCTACTTGCTATGTACCTAGTTATGGACAATATGAAAATCTTGGTATCATACAGAAAAATTATATTTCAAACCCTTTAAACGTTAGCGATTTGCCTAGATATTTACCGAATGAGAAATTAGAAAATTCGCTCGTTTTTGGAACGGTAAGAGATTATCAAACAAGGAAACCAATTTTTGGTGCGGAAGTACGAATCTATGGAGCGCAAACTCCTGCTAATGGTGCCAGCCAAACCAGGTTGATTAACCTAAAAGATGGAGAAACATGGTATGGTGGAAATAGATTACCTACAAAAAAACCCAAATATAAATCTCCAGCAATTAACAAATATCCTGAAGTAAAAGGTCGTAGAGTAACAGGCTTAGATGGAAAGTTTGCCATAGCTGTTCAAGATACAGGCTTTTTAATGATTAGAGCAAACGCACCAACAAATAATTATAGAATTCAAGATAAAAAAATAAGAATTCGTTACGAGAAAGGAGATTTTTACGGTACTGATATATGGTTAATTCCAAAATAAACTTCTTACTATTTTTCACTCTATCAATATTTTCTACAATTAAGGGACAAAAAATGAATAAAACAGAAATAGCTACTGTTGGGGGCGGGTGTTTTTGGTGTATTGAGGCTGTTTACCAGCGAATCGATGGCATTAAATCTGTCACACCTGGTTATGCTGGAGGCAAATCAAAAACTACCACATACAAAGAAGTATGTACAGGCACAACTGGTCATGCTGAGGTGGCTAAAATTGAATTTGATACAAATGTCATTACTTATGAGCAGATATTAAATGTATTTTGGCAAGCACATGATCCAACGACATTAAACAGGCAAGGCAATGACATAGGTACACAGTATAGATCTGTAATTTATTATCATAATGAAAAACAAAAAGAAATTGCAATTAACTCAAAAAAAGAAGCAGATAAGTCTGGTTACTGGGATGATAAGATCGTTACAGAAATTTCCGAAATATATAATTATTCTGATGCTGAGGACTATCATAATGACTATTACCAGAATAACCCTAATCAGCCCTATTGTATATTTGTTATCAAGCCTAAACTGGACAAATTGATTAAGAAAGGGGTCATAAAGTGAAAAAACAATTTTTACTTTTCATTTTAATGTTTTTTATTTCAGCTTCTATTCAATTCTCAGCATGCGAAGAATCCGAAAATAAAAGTTCAAATTGCGATACAGATATAATGATCAATCAGCCAGAGAACCAATATCGTGTAAATGCCCAGGTTTTCGGAGGTATTGAAGGATGTGGTATTGTAACAGTTGAAAAGGATGGTGAAACAATAACAAATGCAGTTGTAAAACTCAATGGTACAGAGCTAGCCTTTGATGAGACTATGGGGTATGCATCATTTCTATCAAATACATCAGGAGATGAAATTGAATTAGAGGTGACTCATGAAGGTTCAATTATCGGTTCAGGAAAAGTTTGCCTTCCTAGTTTTCCAGGTATCTCTAATATTGACTCAGGCGATGTTCATCAAAAAAATACAGATCTAACTATTAATTGGTCTGCAGTCTCAAATGCAACGGCGATTGATGTTACAATTGACGAAGATATAACATATGAACAATATAGTTCTGGATTGCTTTTACCGACGACTACCTCTTATACCGTACCGTCATCATTCTTTAACTTATCTTCAGATTGGAGCGATACTGCTGAATGCATTATTAATGTTACAGCATATTATGGGGTTAGTTCTGAGGCAAATTATGAGGACTTAGATTCTACTGATTTGGGCTATAATATAAATGGCTCTGCTGGATTTTTTATAGGAATAAACGGAGATGAAACTACAATATATGTTCCAATAAGTGATTAGGTAAGACTAATAATTTTTTTCAAAATTTTGCATAGCCTCTATTAATGCATCTACTCCATCTTCTGGCATAGCATTATAAATTGAGGCTCTAAATCCACCTACAGATCGATGCCCTTTAAGAGTGGTAAGTCCTTTGTTTAGACAATAGTCTAAGAAAATCTTATCATCTATTTTCTTATCTAAAAATACAAAAGGAACATTCATAGTTGAACGGTCCTCTTTATTTATAGGACTTTTAAACAGACTATTTCTCTCAATTTCTGTATAAAGCTTTTTTGCTTTTCGCTCGTTAATGATTTCCATTTCCTTTAAACCACCTAATGATTGTATCCATTTTAAAGTTTCATTTACCACACAAACGGTAAAAACTGGCGGGGTATTAAACATTGAATCTTTGGATGAGTGGGTTTTATAACGCATCATCGTAGGCACATCTCTAAAGTTACTATCTAAAAGATCTTTACGAATAATAACCAACGTTACTCCTGCTGGCCCCATGTTTTTTTGTGCTCCAGCATAAATTAATCCAAATTGAGATATATCTATTGGCTTTGATAGAATATCAGAACTCATATCAGCGACTAAATATGAGTTAGTGTATTTAATTTCTGGGAAGCTCTTATATTGAGTACCATATATTGTATTATTACTTGTTATATGTAAATACGAAGCATCCTCTGAAGTAACCACATTTTTTGGAATGTAAGAATAAACTGAATCTTTACTACTTCCAACGACGTTAACATTACCAAATTTTTGGCATTCAATAACTGCCTTTGCCGACCAAGATCCAGTATCAATGTAATCTGCTGTGCCACCGGTGGGAAGAAGATTCATTGGAACCATTGAAAATTGTAACGATGCTCCTCCTTGCAGCCAGAGAACGGAATAATTTTCCGGAATATCTAGTAAATTAATAAGATTTTGAGTCGCATCATCAAACAGCTCCACAATAGGTGCTGACCTATGACTCATCTCTAGTATACTTATTCCTGATTTTTTATAGTCTTTTACAGCGCTTTTTGAAGCTTTTAAAGCAGGCTCTGGTAGGCAAGCAGGGCCTGCGCTAAAATTATATATTTTCTTCAAAATTGTAAAATATTTCTAATAAAATGATACGAAATTTGTTAAAAAGGAAGCTGAGTATCAATAGCTACTGCGCTCTTTTTATAATATCAAGTTGTCGACTTTTCTATTATTTATCTGATCAGAGCGCAATAGCCATTAGAATGAATTAATTTGGCCGAGTGACTTTATATGGTATGGATAAGGTGTAGCAATTATATCCACCATCCTCAGTAAAGATAGTTGCTAGATCAATTATACTAAAAAATGAACGAAAAATTCGGGATTCTTGTCCTAATCCTGGGCCGTGAACCCTCCATAATCCAGCATGTATGTTATCATTTACGATTTCATCTACGCCAATTCCTTTATCATTTAATTTCCTTCTTCCTCTTTGATATTGAGATCGTCCATAGCGATTCATTACCCATTCTCCAACACCTACAGAGTCTAAAGCATACTCAGGGCCATTGTTTTCTACAGCAATTTTCAACATTATATGTTGAAAAGCATCAAACGTAGGCAGGTTGTCCCTATCTAAAAATAAATCACCAATTTCGGATGAATTTAACGCAAAAAGCAGGTCCCCCTCTTCAACGGTAATACCATTAATACTATCAGTCGATGCATTTACTGAAAATATATTTAACGATGAAAGAGATACCTTATCGCCAGAGACACCTACTAGAGGAGTCATAGCAGAAATTCTCCAAAAATACCCATCAGGATTATTTTGATTAACGGTCCTAACAAACTTTACCTTTCTTGTCATCAATGAACTGAAATCTTTTGAGAAGCCCATTGAATCAATAACATCCATTGTAGAAGTATCTCTTACTTGAACAACAAAAGTGCCATTTAAATTATAATTAATAATACCTAATGCTGTATCTCCTTCAATGGAAAAATCAACCGTGCGATCACGGTTTAATATACGCCTTCCATAACGCACCCTATACCCTTCTCCATAATTTAGGGTGTCGCCTAAAGTTCTAGATAGACCAAAAAGCTCTAAACCGGTGTCGTATTCAAGATCAACCAACCCTCCATCATCAAAACCATCTAAACCAGTAGCTGAGTCTTCATCTAATAACCTTAAAAGCTCAATTTCATCATTTTCATTATTATTTTTTATATCAGAACAGCCGATAAAAAAAATAACACAAAAACTTAATCCTTTTATTAAAAAATTCATTTTTTACTCCCTATTTAATTCCAAAATTGTCGTTTATTTCTTTTTCTTTCATTACGAAATTTTCTTTTTCCTTTGTCTGAGCGTTTATTTTTCATTTTGCCCTTAAGGTCTTTCATCATTTTATGTTTAAATACTCCAAGCTTTGCTTGCTGTAATGGGTTAAGTATGTCGCCTGAATTAATTAAGAATTTTTCTTCTAAATCAGACATTTTCCTTTTCAATGATGATGTTTCTTTTATGATCCTACTTACCTCACTTGATGTTAGTTTTTCATTCTTCATATTTAGCTTTAGCGAGCCAGCTAATGATCTTTGTTTTCTTCGCAGGTTCTCCATCTCCGCTCGATGCTGCCTAAATCTTGGAAAAAACTTTTCAGCTTGATCTACTTCAAGCTCTAACTCCTCAGTTAACTTCCATATCATCATTGATTCTATTGATTTTCTATTTTCTTGTTCATACAAAGAATCAGATAAAATTTCCCTAGAACTGCCATCTTGTGAATAGACTACCGCAATCAATAAGAATATCAATATAAAATGTAAAAGTTTCATAAAGTCTCTCCATTTTTATCAAAAACATCTAAATAATCATCCATGTAAAATAATATTTCTAAATCATAATCATTTGACTCTTCCATATAAAATAGGGTTAAATCATTATCATTGATACTGCTTTCATTTAACTCGTCACCCAAAATCTCAAAATAAACTTCACTTTCATCATATGCAAATGGGACATAGCTATTATAATTATCAAAATTTTCTAATTGATTAAATGTAATAATTGAAATCAGAAATATGAACGCAAATGCAGAAAAGCCGGATCTAATTCTTTTTTTTCTATTTGACTCATATACTTGTTTGGCTCTCAGATTTGAAATAAAACTAGAGGCATTAATTCCCTCAGCTCTAATTTTTACTGAGGCTAAGATTTTATCTTCAAAACTAGTCATTATTTAGTTTTTCTTTTAATCGTTTAAGTCCATGATGAAAATTAACTTTTGCTGTGCCCTCAGACATACCAGTTATTTCTGAGATATCGCGGTAAGAAAGTCCATCAGTTACCCTTAATATTACTACTTTTCGTTGTTTTTTTGGTAGTTTAGCTATTTCTTCCCACAATTCTTGTCTAGTCCATTCAAACTCATTATTTTGATCATATTTTCCTTCTTCTGCTATTTGCTCTAAATGCAGCATACCTTTCCATTTGTTTCTAGTTATCCATGAATTTGCTGTATTAGAATTAATTCTATATAAATAAGTCGAAAAATTTGATTCGTATCGAAAATTTTTCAAATTTTTATATAATTTTAAAAACACATCTTGAGTTAAGTCTTCAGCTGCCATTTCATCTCTAGTTATTTTCATAAAAAATCCAAAAACATTATTTAGGTTATTTTGTACGATTTGATCAAAAGCTTTTTCATCTCCAGATGTGAATTTCCGAATTAGTTCTTTGTCATCAATCATATCATTTGTTAATTAGACTAATAAATTTAGAAAAGGTTAAAAAATAATTTCATATTTTTCGATATGGATCTAGATGAAATTTTACGAATTGCAAACCCAAAACAACTTGCAGCAATTAAACATCCCCTTGCACCTTTAATGATAATTGCTGGTGCAGGAACAGGAAAAACATTCACTTTAGAAAATAGAATCATTTACATGATTCAACAATATGGTGTAAAACCAGATTCTATACTCACCATTACCTACACGGAAAAAGCAGCTAAAGAACTGAAGTCGAGACTACATGAAAAGATTGGTCAAAAGGTTCATCCTATGTTTGTCGGAACATTTCATTCATTTTGCTACAAATTAATGAAAGATTATCAAATCAATAACGCTGATTCTTCCTCACTGATAGACCAAAGTGAAGCGGTTCATATGATACTTGAAAATTATGATGATTTTATGCCATTTATGTCTGAAGAATTTTCAATAAACCCAAAAATATCTGTAGTGGAGAGTTTCATTCCTTTCTTTAACCGTTTAAGAGATGAACTAGTTGATATAGATAAAGTAGATCAATTTATCCTTAAAGATTTTTATAAAGATGATGCTGAATCACTTGATCAACTAAATGACCTATTAAGAATATTTCCAATCTATCAAAATCTTAAAAAAGAAAATAACCTAATTGATTATAATGATATGATCTTAGACACTTTTCATACGCTGAAAAATGATACAAGATTACTTGAAAAAGTCCAAATAAAATACAAACACCTTATTATTGATGAATTTCAAGATAATAATTATGCCCTTAATGAAATTTCTAGATTAATTAGTAAAAAAAATAGGTCTATTACTGTTGTAGGAGATGATGATCAGGTAATCTATAGTTTCAGAGGAGCAAATGCTTTTAATATATCAACATTTGAAAAAACATATGAATCTCATCCTAATTATGAAATGATAACATTAGAAACAAACTACAGGTCATCACAACCTATTTTAGATCTTGCGAACCACTCAATAAAGCACAATAAAGAAAGAAAAGTAAAGTCATTAGTATCTGCAGGAAAAAACATTGAAATAAAGCCAATGATTTTCAAGGGAGAAAAAACCGAGCAAATTGAATTTATCGCAAATGAGATAATCAAATTAAATAAGCAGTTCTCATATGCTGATATGGCTATTCTTTGTCGCACGCATGAACAATCGCAACAAATAATCGAGTATTTAAATTTAATTGGAATTCCCAATCGCTCTCCAAAAAGAAACCTTTTTAATATATCCTCAGTCAAAGATTTGATTTCCTGGGTGCAATTATTGGCAAAGGGACAATACTATGATATTGCACTATTCCGAATTTTAAAAAATGAATGGGGATATAAAAAAGCTCATGATTTTTTTTCAATTGAAAATGGTTTAAATAAAGATGACTTAATCAAAAAAATCACAGAATATGGTCTTAAAAATAATATTGCATCAACGGAACGAATAACAAAAATAATAGACCATTTTGAAAACATCATGCACAAAAGATCTGCTGCTGAAGTTGTGTGGGAATTATGTGAAAAATTAGAGCTTCTTAAAAATAAGGCACGTAGGTACCTTGTTCAAGACCAAATTGATATATTAAATATTAGCTTCATCATATCTAATGCTCAAAAATTCTCAAGTACTATCATAGATAAAAAGAAAGATAATATTTTCAGGTTTAATAAGTTCATCGAAAATGTGATGACTTCTGGTGGGCTTCCTCCATTAGAGCCTGAAAAAGACCAGGATTATGCTGCTGTCACAATAAATACTGTTCATGGAGTGAAAGGTGGTGAATTTGATATTGTATTTTTACCATTTCAACGCTCTGCCAGCTTCCCTCTTAACTTTAAATCTGAAAAGAGGATAAAAAACCCTCCGGATATATTATTAAATTACAATAACTATACAGAGTTAACTGCAAGGGAACATCATTATCAAGAAGAAAGAAGACTATTTTATGTTGCTATTACTAGAGCTAAAAAATACATGTACATTCTTGCGCCAAATAAAGCAACCTCAAAATTTGTTAAAGAGTTGCCAGAAGAGCTTATGAAAAATATATCCGATAAAACAAACTCGAAGGCCCATCCATCTCGCTCCTTGTTAAAAGTAAAATACTCAAATATGATGCAAGATGCTCTATCAAAAAGTCAATATGATATTGTAAAAGAAATAGCAGAAATTCTAACTATAATTGATAAACATGAAAATGGTGAATCATACTCTTTGGCTAACTCTGAATTGCAGCAGCAATTAAAAAGAGATTTAAAACCTAAATTCATCCCTGAACCTCCAAAGCAAATCAGTTTATCAGCGAGTGCTATTGAAACCTATATATCTTGTCCTTTGAAGTATAGACTATCGAAAATTGATAGAATTCCACAAACGGCAAGTAAACCAGAATTAGTATTTGGAAATATTATACACAAGGTTTTACAGAGATTTCATAATGAATGTAAAAAGTTAGATAAAAATTCTATTTTAGAGCTACTGGAGCAAGAGTGGCAAAGTGGAGCATTTGAATACAAAGTGCGAGAAGAAAAATTTAAAGACCAAGGTGTAGAGATGCTATCTAACTATGTAGAAAACATAAAAACAAACACTCCAAATGTTATAGCCACAGAGTTGAGTTTCACTTTCCAATTAAACGAAACAACTATTGTTGGAACAATTGATAGATTAGATAATGAATCTGGTATTGTAATAACTGACTATAAAACAAGTAAAACCTCAACCAAAGCTAAAAATAGTTTACAACTAGCTATATACTCCTTATACCTTGAACAGTCTGAAGATTTAGAACTAAAAGGTATTCCAAAAAAATCACAACTATACTTTTTGAGAGATCATGAAGAGCCCATAAAAGAACATTCTTTTTCAAGTGATGAATTACGCGATACAGAAGAAAAAATACTACACGTTTCTAATGGCATAAGAAAAAAAGATTTTAGACCTATAAAAGGTAACCATTGTAATTGGTGTGATTACAAACACCTTGCCTGCCCTGTTTATGAGGAGTGACAGATCAATTACTGTTTAATTAGCTGAAGATCAAGAATACAATTAAGCTTTGCTGCAATCAGTTCGAGCCTCGTTGGATTTCCAATGTACTCAATAGCAATATCAGATATAGAAGTCGTTTGTCCGTTAATATGAATATTAAATATTTCAGCACTGTTAGAATTATATAATTTTAAAAATGTTGAATCAGAACTTATTGAAGAAAAATCTTTTACAACTAGGGATGTAAATAATGTGTCTTCATTTTCAGATTCAAATTCTAACTCCCAAATGTAATTTTCTGTTAAATCTTCGGCATTTAAGCTTAAAGAGAAATAATCTATCTCATTAACAATAGCTGGAATATTTAAGAGAAGTCCATCATCATAATCAGGCGGTTCCACACACCCAGAAATCAAAATTATAAATGAAATTAAATGAAATTTTATTAACATATTAATTCTCATCTGTTCTAATCACCTTATCATTACTTCCTAATTGCAGTTCATTTATTTTATCCATTGGTTTTTCAAGTTCCCTTAACCTAGGACCTCTTAATTCTTCATAATGATTTGTAAGCGCACCAATTGATTTATTCATAGCATTTATTTTTGATTTAAACTGCTCCCATTGTTTTCTAAAAACACCTACTAACTCTTGCATCTCTCCTGCTTTCTGCTCCATAGCAAAATTCGAAACAGCCTGCCTAACTAAAGATAATATCGCATACAAAGTAATAGGCGAGCAAAGAATGATTTTTCTTTCTAATGAAAAATCAATGAGTCTGTCATCTTCTCGGTTTAAAAAAGAATAGATGCTTTCATTTGGTATAAAAAGCAAAACATAGTCAACCGTTCCACCTTTTGGATCAATGTAAGAACGATCTGAAACTTCTTTAATTCTATTCCGAACATCTTTAATAAAAGCTTTTTTTTCTAGCTCTTTTTCTGACTCAGATTCTGCATTAACGTAATTCTCATAATGATTGAGTGGGAATTTGACATCCATATTTATAACTTTGTCATCAGGAAGGAAAAAAGTAAAATCGGGTCTAGAACTATCTTGTTGAGTTTGCTGCTTAAAATTTATACCCTCGGTTAAACCAATGAAATTTAAGATATCCTCAACCATCCTCTCACCCCATTGACCTCTAGCCTGGTTGCTGGATAAAATTTGTCTCAACCGCAAGGTAGTGTCTGATAAATCTCCAACAGTTTTTCGAGATTCTTCCATTTGAGACTTCAATGCAACCGTATTTTCAGATAAGCTTTTTAATCGTTCTTTCATTTCTTTTAAGGAACTATCGATAAGTTCTTTTTTCTTATCTAATTGATCTTCAGAATTATCGAGAAGAGATGAAAATTTATTTTCAGCGAGCTCCAAAAAGCTTTTTTGATTATTTAACAATGCCTCATTGGATAAATCGCTAAAATTCTTTTTTAATTCTTCCTGATTTTGTTTAAATGAATCGAACTCTTTTTGACGTACAAACCATATGATTATTGAACCAAGTAAAAAACCAACTAAAAAAATAATAAATTCGAGAATCATTATTTTTTCATAGAGTCAGCGCAAAAGAATCTGCTAATATCCCAGGACAAGTTGTACCACCAATTTCACGATTCCCATATGTACTAGTATTAGGAATGAACTCAGTTTTGCTCCCAACCTCAAGAAGATTATCACCAAAATAATTATAAAATGAATCGTCAAAACGCATCGTATTAATTGGACCAATAATCTCGCCATTTTCAACCCAAAAACAAGCATACCTTGTTAAGCCAGTAATTCTACCATTCGGATTATCGCTCCAGTTAAGGTAATGAATGTTAGAGAGATACAGCCCTTTATCAATTTGTTTTAGAACATCACTATGATCAAGCGATCCTGGCTCCATAAATGGAGACCTAAGATATTCGCCTGACTCAGCAAAGTTACTCGTTCTATTGTATTCATTGGCTGTCCTAGAACTAATTAGTGTATTTTTCAATTCACCAGAGGATATAATCTTTAGCTCTTCAGCAGAAACCTCACCATCTGAATTAAATTTTGGTACTAATCCTGATGAGAAATCCTCAGACATTGAAAACTTCGATGATAATCTAACATTATCGTTCCTCATTTTTCCAAATCCACTACAACCTTGTTGAATGCTTGCTTCACTGATTCCATTCCAAGAGAACATACTTATAAAATCAGAAACTGCTGCTGGCTCAAACCATGTCTTATAATTACCAGTTTCTACCTTTACAGGAGAAAGCTCCATGAGTTCAAGTTTCTTTTTAGATTGTTTTAAATAACCCTCATATTCATTTTGATCCCAGTCTGTACCTGCAAATGTACCTTTAACCATCTGATGGTTCGTTGCAACTAATGAGTAATCTAATGAAAAAGACTCAGTTTCAAACCAATGCTCCTGCCCTAAAGAATTTGAATTTCCTCTATACATTTTACCATTAGATAAAATTCCTACAAAATCTACTCCTTGAATAGCTGGTAAAATTGCATCAACAGCGTCTTCAAAGTTTAAACCATTAGAATTTTTTATCTCCCTGCTTGAGCCAGAACCCTTAGGTATGATCAGGTATGGGTCTTCTAATATTTGCGTAGATTCCAATCGCATTCTTTCAATCTCTACCCCTGCTCCCTTTGCATCAACATCATCATTTCCAGAAAGGGTAAAACTTCCAGTGCATGTTCTACCATTCGCAATCATTTTCATATGAATATCAGCATCATTGACCAAACCAGTTTGTCTTATTTTTGCATTATTAAGTCGGATGAATTGGCTTTCCTCTCCAGTAAAAGACAGCGTTAATAATTCATCTTTCTTTAAATGAGAGTATATAACTTTCGAGATATTTTTAAATTTATTTTCCATGTTAAGCTCCTCCAAACACTTGAACATTTTCAAACAGGCAAAGCGGTGATGCGTGACCAACTCGAATGACCTGATTCGGCTCACCCTTACCACAGTTAGGGGTTCCATAAATACCATTAGTATCACCATTACCGACCATTTTTAAACTATTCCAAAATGGATTACTTATACCTCTGTAATTTGGATTTTTTATCGTCTTCGTAAGTTTACCATTCTCAATTAATTTACCATATTCACATCCGAATTGAAATTTGTTCCTGTAGTCATCTATACTCCATGATCGATTGCTTTCTACATATATGCCTTTTTCAACACTACCAATAATGTCTTCAAAAGATGAATCTCCGGGTTCTAAATTTATATTTGCCATACGGTCAATTGGTGCTCGGTTCCATGAGCTTGCTCTAAAATTAGCCACGCCATCAATACCGGACCTAACCTGACTTTCTTTACCTCCAAGTCCCCTGACTAGGATACCCTCTTTGATAAGATACTCTCTTTCAGCTTTAAGGCCACCATCATCGTATGCGTATGAGGCAAACTCAGAAGACACAGTAGGATCGAATGTGACATTCATTAATTTTGAACCATATTGTAACTTGCCAAAATCTTCAGGTTTCACAAAACTCCAGCCAGCATAATTTCTTTCATCACCTAAAATTCTATCCACCTCTAAAGCATGCCCAATGCTCTCATGTATTTGAAGCATCATTTGATCAGGGGCAATGACAATATCCATCTCACCAGTAGGCGTTTCATCAGCATCGAGCAATTCTAATGCTTGCTCACCAATCTTATTAGCCTGAGCTAAAATTTCCATTTGGTCTAAAAATTCCATTCCAGCTTGTCTGCATGTCCCGCGCATTCCTCCGAATGTTCTCGTTTGCTGATTTTGCCCATCCACTGCTGTTGCAGATAAGTCAAACTCTAGCATTAAAAAATCTTGCTCAACATCACTACCATTTGAACTTACATAATGAAAATTGGTTTGAATTACATTAGCCAATGAACTTGCACTAACGATCTTATCTGAGACTTTTAAATTATTATATGCATCAAGAAGTAAAATGTTTAATTCTTTTGCACTGATGCTTCTTAGATCTTTTTCAAATGGAGAAGAATATCTACCAATGTTTTTAGGTCGTACTTCATCTGTAAAATGGTGTAGTGCATATTTGGAAGCTGCTTTTGCTTGATCATATGCTTTTTTTGCTGCTAATTCTATACCGCTTTGACTTAGGTCAGGAGTTCCAAAATATCCAAATTGTCCATTTACTAAAACTTCAACCATTGCTCCATGGGTTGAATAATGACCATTTGATACTGGTACTCCATCACGGATCATACGAGGAGTGTTAGACTCATATACCTCTCTTAGACCTACCCAATCAGCAGGTACTGTTACAGCATCTAATAATGATTTAATATTAATTTCATTTCTCATTGTTAATCCTTTTATAATTTAATCTCATCAAATTTTTTTGGGTTTTTTTTGAGAGCGTTTGAAACCTTCTCAAATGCATCAACCACATCTTTAAGGTCATCACTCGAACCTAGTAGGTGATTTTGCCGTAACCATACGGCTTGTTCTTCAGCAATAATTTCAGTTCCAGAATGAAACAAGTCACCATAATTTCTTCCTTCTAACCAAGGATATTCTTTCGGGTTAATGGAAAATAAGGGTTCTTTGTAAAGTGGGGACCATCCCTTGTACGTAAAAACACCTTCTGCCTGCATTGCTTTAAAAAATAGCTCTCTGCTTATATTATTAAATTCTTCTTTTAAGTATCTTACCATATATAAATGATTTGAAGATCTAGAGCCCGGAATCAAGTCCATTGGAACAAAACCATCAATACCACCTATTTGGCTATCTAAATATTGTCTATTTTGTTCACGTAAAATGAAATCATTTTCTACTGATTTTATTTGAGGAAGTAAGACAGCAGCATTTAACGCGCTCATCCTCATGTTACTTCCCAACCTAAAATGCTCATACCACTTACCATTTCTAACCCGCCCACAATTATGATAAGAAAAACAAGCATCTATAAAAGATTCATCGTTACTTACAATAGCTCCACCTTCCCCAGAACTCATATTTTTTGAAGTTTGAAAACTGAAGATACCACCAAGTCCTATCGCCCCTACTTTCTTATTTTCTATCATAGAGCCATGGCCTTGAGCAGCATCTTCTATAATAGGAATGTTATATTTTTTTGATATATCTAAAAAAGCTTTCATATCAGCCGGAGCGCCTGCAGTATGAACAGGAATGATAGCTTTTGTCTTTTTTGTAATTAATTTTTCAACAGAAGTTGGATCAAGATTTGCAGTTTTTTTGTCTATATCAGCAAAAACAGGCACAGCATTCGCTAAAACAACCGCGGTTGCTGTTGCAATGAAAGTGTAAGAAGGTAAAATTACCTCGTCACCGGCCTCAATACCGGCAGCTTTCAAACATATCCATATAGCAGATGTACCAGAGTGAATTGAAAGACAATACTTAGCATCTTGCATTGTAGCAAATTGTTCATTAAAAAGAGTAATTGTTTTACTACCTACACCCCATTCTTCTTCTTCAAACGTATGAATGAGACTTTTTTTCATCTCTTCAGTAATTCTTGGCCATGCAGGAAAAGGCTCTCTACGTATTGGCTCACCACCAAAAATTGCTAGATCTGTAGACAATTAAAATAATCCTTTCAATAAATTGGAATCAAATTTACTAACTACATTAAAGGTCTACAATGATATCAATATGTAAAAACGTAATAAAAATAATAATAGTATGTAATAATGGCAGTTTTTATTTCAAAATAAATTTTTAAAATGCCATATTGACATATTATGAGGAATATATGCTACGTAAACATAAATGGCATGCAATTTGGTTAATAAGGGAAAACTCAATAACAAAAAAGGAGTAAAAAATGAACTTAATTAATTGGAGACCAAAAACAGTTTCTTCATATCGCACTCTTCCAAATATTTTTGAAAGAATGGTAGATGATAACTTTTTCTTTGATTATGATAATAATGATCTTAGGCCATCCGTAGAAATAAATGAAAGTAATGACGCTTTCATGATATCAGCGGACTTACCAGGTATTGAAAAATCTGATATTGAAGTAAAAGTTGAAGAAAATACTCTTATCCTTATTGCTAATAGACATATAGATAAGTCAGATAATAATGAAAAATTCCATTACAACGAGCGCAGATTTGGTACCTTTAGCAGGTCATTTAAATTGCCAAAAACTGTTAAGGAAGAAAAAATAACTGCTAAACTTGATAATGGCGTTTTATCTATAGTCATTCCAAAAGCTGAAGATGCAATTAAGAGCAATAGGCTAATTGCTGTAAAATAGAAGCGAGCAAGTATAATAGAGGGAAGAGTATCCTCTCCCTCTATTATCTTGTGTTATTATAAAACTTTATTTTTAATTTTTTTGCAGCAGAATTTATTTTAGATATCAAATTATTAGGACCTGAATAAAAAATTCTATATTCCTCAGCTGATTTACCTTTTACTATATTTTTAAACTTATCATGCCATATTGGTGTACCAATGTGGTTGTGTTTTCCTAAGCCATCTAATAGGTCAATATCGTACTCGTTATTAACAAGATCTTTAGAAATATAAAGCATGTCTTGTGGCAAAGAAGCTGCGTTTCTATTTGTAAAATAAATATCATAGTTAAAATTAATTGATTCATATTCTTTATCAAGCTCTCGCAATAATTTTTTAAACCACTCAACATAAAAGCTGTCATCACAAAGCCATATAAAATGAACTGATTCAAGATCAGATTTCACGACATTATCTTTAATTTTAAAAGCAATATCCTGGAGAATTGAAGCAAATTTTGCTATTCCTGCACCAGCTGCAATAAGAATGATATTTTTAGAATTTAAAATTTCATTACTAGATGATCCATATGGACCATCTATTCTTATGTTTAATTTTTCTAAGCTACTATCATTTAAATTTGCTATAGTTTTATCATATACTTTTTCTGACCAGGCACCGCTAGCTTTAACATTCAAAAAGGCAGTTTTAATTTTTGTAGATGTCATTAAGTTAAAAGGAAACCACTGAAACTTTGAGACCCAAGGACAATTAACATAAACATAATCACCAGGATTACTTTGCAACCATTTAGGTTTTTCAAAAGAAAATGACACATTTTTTTCAGGCAGTATTTTTACGGATTTTATTGGAATAGGTTTATTATTCGAGTTTCGCTTAACAATTATATTGAACAGATAAATTAACCTCGGGACTAAAAGCCATTGTATTAAACTCAAACCTTCAACTTGAACTTTTCCTGCCGAGTTATATTTTTTAACAGCAACTACATCTTTACTTTGATCTTTTTCATAAAACCATGACAAAGGATTTACAGCTAGGCTTTTTAAAAAATCGGGATACTCCTCTACCAATTTTAAAAACTCATCAAAATCAATCTTTCCATTTCCATCAACGTCAACTTTGTCAAATAAATCACTTACGATTATAGATAATTGATTAGAGTCAAAATCTAAATTATTTTCAATTAAAATATTTTTTACTAAAATTTCTAACTCAATCTTATCGATATCTCCACTTCCATCAATGTCATGAACTTGAAAAGCAAACTTAATTTTTTCGTAAGTGGTTCCATTAATCAATCTTTCAATACCATCAATAAATTCTCTAATATCCAAAAAATTATTTTGATCAGTATCAAAAATGTCAAAGATTCGATTTTTAATTTGATCATTATCAATTAATAGGCCGTTCTTAAATTCTTTCCTATCGATTTTATTATCACTTCCAGCTATTTGCCTGAACCTATTTTTTAGATCAATTAAAAATGGACCGGATAATTTATGAGATTGGTTTATCATTTTTTATTGTGCATATTTTCGAAATAACACATTTATATTGCATAGACTATTTAATAATATAGAACACAATTTTAACTAATTAACATAAACAAATGATACATGAAAATATTTTAAGCACCATTGGCAACACCCCGGTGGTCAAAATAAATAAAATTGCAAAGAATCTAGATTGCAATGTTTTTGCTAAGTGTGAATTCTTTAATCCAGGTGGATCAGTGAAAGATAGAATAGGATGGAATATGGTAAAAGAAGCTGAACTTTCTGGAAGAATTAAACCTGGAGATACACTTATCGAACCAACATCAGGGAATACTGGCCAAGGTATAGCATTAGCTGCTGCGGTTAAGGGGTATAAATGTATTATTACAATGCCTGAAAAAATGAGTAAAGAAAAACAAATAGCTCTCGAGGCATTGGGTGCTGAAATAATTAGAACTCCAACCGAAGCTAAATCAAGTGATCCAGAAAGTCATATTTCTGTGGCAAAAAAATTAAATAAAGAAATAGAAAACTCCCACATTCTAGATCAATATTCAAATCCATCAAATCCTGAAGCTCATTATTATGGTACCGCTGAAGAAATAATTAAAGACTTTAATAATAATTTAGACATGGTTGTTATATCTGTTGGTACAGGAGGAACAATCACCGGCATTGCGAAAAGGTTAAAAGAAGAGATGCCCAAAATCAAAATTATAGGAGCTGACCCCGAAGGCTCTATTTTAGGAGGTGGCGACAAAGTAAGCTCATATTTAGTTGAAGGAATTGGATATGACTTTATTCCAGATGTATTAGATAATTCCTTAATTGATGAATATATTAAAACAAAAGATGAGGAATCCTTCATTATGGCTCGACGATTAATTAAAGAAGAAGGATTATTATGTGGAGGCTCATGCGGAGCTACGATGGTTGCAGCATTGAAAGCGGCATCAAAGCTAAAAAATGGTCAAAACTGTTTGGTTATTCTCGCTGATGGGATTCGAAACTATATGACGAAGTTTCCAAATGATAGTTGGATGGAAGAAAACGGGTTTGAAATTTGAACATTAAAAAAATATTTAAAATTCTTGTTTCACTTTTGGGTACTGTTTGGATTGGATCCATAATTTATTTAAATGATAAGTATCCAGATGTTGAGTGGGACTGGGAAAATATAAATACCAAAGACATGTATTTTCCCAAGAATTTCATTTGGGGAACAGCCACTGCTGCGCATCAAGTGGAAGGATTCAATACAAATAACAACTGGTATAGATGGGAACATTCGTTTGATCAAAATGGTAAATCCAGGATACATAATAGTGATAAGTCAGGTGATGCTGCAGACCACTGGAATCTTTATAAACAAGATATTAATCTAATGAAAAATATTGGCGTTAATGCTTACAGATTCTCTGTTGAATGGAGTAAAATAATGCCAACTATTAATAAGATAGATCAAGATGCCATAGATCATTACCGTGAAGTTTGTATAGCCCTAATTGATTCAGGGTTAGTTCCTGTGGTTACTCTACATCATTTTACACATCCTTTATGGTTTGAGGACCTCGGTGGTTTTGAAAAGGAAGAAAATATTAAATATTTTTTAGAATTTTCGGAGCTAATGTTTAACGAATTATCGGACATTGTAAAGTACTGGTGTACGATAAATGAGCCAGCAGTTTATGTATCACAAGGTTATTTTAATGGTGTATTTCCACCAGGCAAAAAGGATCCCTTGCTAGCTGGCGAGGTGATGAAGAATCTTTTGTATGCTCACACAGAGGTGTACCACCTTTTAAAATCATTAAAAAATGGAGATCAATCACAAATTGGTCTTGTAAAAAATATCACTCAGTTTGATCCACTACGGAGATGGCATGTTTTAGATTGGTATTTTAGCAAGATCTTAAATGATATTTTCACAAATAGCACAATTGATCTATTATTGAATGGAGAATTCAGATTTTATCTACCAGGTATGGCAGATCTATCTTACACAAATACTAAAGCGATAAAAGCTTTAGATTTTATTGGTTTAAATTATTACTCAAGGTGGCACGTTAAAGGTCATTTAAATCCTAATGAACCATTCACTTTTGAAAAAAGAAAGCAAGACATACAAACAGATATGCCCTATTCCATCTATCCAGAAGGTTTTTACAAAGCTTTAAATACTGTAAGTAAATTAGAAATGCCTATCATCGTAACTGAAAATGGCATTGCAGATGATAAAGATGATAGAAGAAAACTATTTATCAATAGGTATTTGTATGCACTTTTTCAGGCTATGCAAGATGGATTGGTTGTAAATGGATACTTTTACTGGTCACTGATGGATAATTTCGAATGGGCTGAGGGTTATTCCATGAAATTTGGATTATATGAAGTTGATTTTTCTAGCCAAGATAGAATCTTTAGGGATGGAAGTCAGGCATATAAAGAAATCATTAATAGGCCAGCAGTTGATTCTAGAGGGTATAAAGTTTCAATTGGAGATAAGGCTCCAAATTTAGAGCTTAATATGCTTGATGGGACAAGAATAAATCTCTCTGAACTTTTAGGACAGGTTGTGGTTCTTCAATTCACCGCTAGTTGGTGCTCTGTTTGCATTCAAGAAATGCCACATCTAGAAAAAGAAGTTTGGTTACCCTTTAAAGATGAAGGTCTTATGCTTATTGGCATTGATAGGGATGAACCTTTAGAAGTTGTTAAAAAATTTAAAAAACAGACTGGAATAACATATCCTCTAGCGTTAGACCCAGGAGCAAATCATTTTTCTAAATTTGCTCATAAAAATGCTGGAGTCACTAGGAACATAGTGATTGATAAAAAAGGGAATATTGCTTTTTTAACTAGATTATTTGACAAAGGTGAATTCGAAGCAATGAAACAAAAGATTAAATTATTGCTGAAAGAGTAATTATTTTACTCCCTTGAGCAAAGAATCATAATATTTTGAAACATTAGAATAG
>ENA-OSEY01000657-OSEY01000657.1-marine-metagenome-genome-assembly--contig:-NODE-657-length-24666-cov-2.857660_pt1 | contig 24666 bp, 23 predicted proteins | sample MGYA00248465_ERZ534230 | MGnify/ENA primary metagenome ERZ534230 (study PRJEB26409, sample SAMN06344110) | marine metagenome | isolation source: Sea water from surface | place: Atlantic Ocean:Southern...
AAGAATGACCACACTCGCTGATTCAAAAAATTTTCCAGAGAGAACAGAATGGCTTTCGCGAATAACAAAATTGCGCAGTGATTGGTATTATAAATATCAACCATTAATGGAGAGTGATGCTAAACCTATTAGACCAGAAAGATTATGTCGGGAAATTAGTAATGCTGCCCCAAAAAACGCAGTATTCGTCGTAGATACGGGTCATGCAGGTATGTGGATGGGGGGTATGTTTGATTTAACTCATTCAGAACAAACCTACATAAGGAGTGCAGGCCATCTTGGGTGGGCCTTCCCTGCCTCTCTTGGTGCAAAATGTGCTTTACCTAACAAACCAGTTATTTGCTTCACTGGAGATGCTGGTTTTTGGTACCATATTGCCGAAATCGAAGTAGCCGTAAGATGGAATATAAATACAATTGTGATTGTAAATAATAATAGTGGCGGCAATCAATCAAAGAGAGGATTTGATAGAGCCTATGGCGGGGAGCAGACAGAGGAAGGACGACAACTTTGGACATTTAACAACATAAATTTTGCCGCTATAGCTGAAAACATTGGTGCCGTAGGTATAAGGGTGGAAAACGCGAAAGAAATAAAACCAGCCATTGAAAAAGCTATAGAGCTAAATAATCCTGTTATTATTGATGTTGTAACTGACATCAATGCATTAGCGCCATTGGCTACTGTTTGATTTTATATAATCCATGAAATTATGCTACATATTTAAAAGCTACAGGAGAATTTTTTGAGATATCCCAGTATAGACAAAGATAACTACCCACTTGGTTTTCTGTTTATCAATGGAAGCGAACAACCGAGTATTGTAAAGGGTGGAAGCGGTAAAACAACCTATAAGACCCATGCCAGACAAATGGCATTATTCCAGAAAGAAGCGCTTGTTCAAGAAGGCGAGAGAGGGAGTAGATGGAGGCTTTCATCAGATGAAGGAAAACATCTTTCTGGGACTGACCTCGCTCCATTTCCTCTTGGTTTTTTTAATGCTGCTCTTCATGGTGATTTGACAGGACGAATTCGTCATTTTGCTAATGTTGATAATCTAGATATCAAACAAATAGATATGGAAGTGTCTAATTTTTACTACATGACTGGCTCTTTTGTAAAAGGAGATGCAGCAGGACATGCAGAGCCTCCTTTAATTGAAATATCTTTCAGTGCAAAAGCAAATCCAGAAGAAATAAACAAAATAGTTGCAAAAGCTTTATTAGCCTCCCCATTTATCTATGGCTATAAAAATGCACTCCATAGTCGTTTTTCTTTGTTCATAAACGGGACTCAAAAAAAACTCTCAAATTTGCCGAATTGTCCCGTGGACGCAGCTGAAGATCCATTTATGATTTACAAGACATCTCCTGCGCCCAAAGAAGGGTTTAAATGTATGGAGAACATAATAAGAAAATCTGGAACTGAATTAGAAGGTGAAATAACAAAAGCCCCAACTGGTACAACAACAAAAATTATTCGTAATATCTATGGAGAAAGCCACAGTGATTTAAAATCAAGCACTGTGATTGCAGATACGGTACTTGGTCTTCCTGGGATGACACGCTTTGAGATTGGAAGTGACGAAGGCGGAAATACTGGCCCTTCTGGCTTAAGCCATCTATGTGCAGGCATATCTTTTTGCTTTTTAACACAGTTGCACAGATACATCGAACATCAAAAATTCTCTATAAATAATATGCGTCTTACTCAGACAATTGATTTTGAAGTAAGTGAAAAAGAAAATGTAAAACTAGGAAAGATGGCTGCCGTCGATACGCATCTTTTTATGAATGGTGAAGCCTCTGAAAAAGAATATGAAAGGCTTTTGGAATTATCTGCAAGGTCCTGTTATCTTCATGCGACTCTTGCAACACCATTAGAACCAAAAGTAGAAATTTGCTTAAATGGAAATTTTATTTCCTAACAAAAATCTAAAAGGCCAGGAAAATAAAAATGAAATCACTTAGAACAAAACGAGATGAACAACAATGGATGCTTGATCTTGCACTCAATATGCGAGGGAGGGTCCAAAATTTTGAACGAGATGATTGGGAAACACCAAAGCGTGCCCATAATTATCGGATGCTTCCAAAAATGTGGAAACAAAAAGCAGAACATGATGAAGCTTTAGCAAAGCAGGCTGAAAAACAAGGATTCCTAATGACCGCGTTAGAGCATTATGAACATGCAGTTGAAGCCTATAGAATGGCACAGCACCCTATTTATTTTGACGACAATCCTGTAAAAATATATTTGACTAAAAAACTTGCTGAGATGGTGGATAGAAGAAGCGCCATTTCTCCTTACCCAATAGAACGCATAGAAGTACCTTTTGATGATGGTAAAACAATTTCCTGTCTTTTGCACTTGCTTCCGGACAGACGTAAAGCTCCTTGTATAATCTATGTACCAGGAATGGACCAAACAAAAGAATATTTTCCAAAGGTAATGAATAATCTAGCTATAAACAGAGGAATGCATGTCATTTCTATGGATGGGCCGGGGCAAGGCAACTCAAATATGCAGAAAATCCGTGCTGTTGGAAATAATTATGAGCGTGCTGGTGCTGCTGTTATCTCATACCTTCAGACAAGAGAAGAAATAGATAGCGAACGCATTGGTATTTATGGAGTAAGTATGGGGAGCTATTGGTCGCTTCGTTTAGCAAGTTATGACCATCGAGCAGCTGCCATAGCGAGTGGTGTTGCGTGTTTTAATCCTAATAATACTATTTTTTCTGTCTCTTCACCACGTTTCAAACAGATGTTTATGTATATGGCAGGAATGGAGGATGAAAATGAATTTGACAAAATGTCGTCTGAAATGACCGTAAAAGGATATTCCGATAAAATTACTTGTCCAACATTGCTAGCCACAGGTGAGTTTGATCCATTATGCCCATTAGAAGATGCTATTGAAGTTTTTGAGGACCTCAGATGTAGAAAAGAAATGTGGGTAATTGAAGACCAATTTCATCCATTATGGGGAATCCCCAATTTAGGTAAACTAGACTGCCATCATTATATTATGGACTGGCTACAACGCGTGCTTTTTTCCAAAAATCCTGAAAAAGGATTAGCAAACGGACGCATTGCCTACGTCGCAAATAATGGTGATGGGCCATGGGGTGACTGCCGATGGGAGCCTCCAATTAGTAGTAATGATTCCTATTTTTAAAATAGAAAAGAAATAAATAAAGTCGGCTTGAATTAACAAGCCGCGCTTTTTTTATTGATACTAATCAGAGCCCCAAAAGCTTTTCAGCATTACCTCCAACAATTTTTGCAATATCCTCTTCAGTCAAGGAGGTGGTGCCCGTAACATGACCTATTGGGTCATCCTCTGCCATATCATACGGATAATCTGTGCCCATTACGATTTTGTCAGAACCATATATTTTGACTAGATAATCTAATTGCTCATAGGTAAATACTACTGTGTCAAAGTATATTTTCTTTAAGTAGTCAGATGGCTTGTTCTTTATAATTTCACGACAATCCGGACGAGCGCCCCAGGCGTGGTCTATTCGTCCTGCGTATGCTGGGAGGTATCCACCCCCGTGAACGGCAAGAATTTTCAAGCCTGGGTATCTTTCAAGAGTGCCATCAAAAATTAATTGATGAATAGCAACCGTTGTATCTAGAGGATTTCCAATAACATTATTAAAATAGTGATTTAAGAAGCGGTCACCTTGTGGATATCCATTAGGGTGCAGAACCATCAAAGTATCGAGTTTTTCTGCCATCTCCCACATTGGGTCTAGACTTCTATCTGATAATTCAGAACCATTTACTGAACCTAGTACCTGAAATCCTTTTAATCCTAATTCTTTTACTCCTCGTTCCATCTCTTTAGCAGCAGCGTCTCCATCTTGTAGCGGCAAATGCCCAAGAGCAAGAAATCTATCGGGACGAGATTGAGCAATTGAGGATAATTTATTGTTAATTGTTTGTATGGCTTTATGCCCAACAGAATTTCGAACTGAATAATATGCCTGAAAGGGAACAGGAATAAGCACTTGCATATCGATACCCTGTCTATCCATATCGCGAAGACGTTGGTCTAAATCTGTTAGGTGGACGATTCTATCTTCTTGGTTTTGTTTTACATTTTGAGCGGTAGTGCGCGGATTTGAATATCTAACAGCCGGGATAGCCATCGGGTTTAAAATCCCGTCAACTAAATCATGTGCTTCCTGAACGTGTAAATGACAATGTGCATCAATTGTAAGACGTGAAGGGCGTGTTTCAGCTCCTGACTTGCCATGTTCTCTGGCAGCGGTTGCGCCATAAGGTCTTAATTCCATTTTTATCCTCCGAAAAAACCAAAAAGTATACCATTTCTATTTTTTGCTTAAATGCCAAAAGAAATAGCCTAATAATATTTATCTGCTTCATATGTAAAGCTTCTAATATTCACATACAGCAAAATATCGATAATATGCTACAAACAACACATATAAAACAACAAATATTTTACATAAAACAAAATAAAAATCATATTTTATAAAAATGTAATCTTGATTTAGCGATATGTTTATGGCGTCATCTGAAAATGGTAGATAAAATAATGACTGCTCAACAAGCAGTAAAAAAATACGTAAATAATTCTGATATGGTTTTTGTTGGTGGTTTTGGTCATGCAATTCCATTTTCAGTGGTACAGGAAATCGTTCGTCAAAAAAAACATGGTCTGCACTTGATAAAAACTGGTGCTGATATTGTCTTCGATATGCTAGTTGCAGGTGGTTGTGCCCAAGGTTTAACGTGTGGTTGGTATGGCAATCCAGGCATAGGCATGAGTAATGTTATTAGAAATGCGGTTGAGTCAGGTACACTTGAATTGACCGAAAGCACAAATTTTTCAATGATGTTGCGCTTACACGCAGGAAAACTTGGAGTACCGTTTATTCCTTCTCCTATTCTTTCCGATGGTGATCTCGCACACACAGTTTCAGAAATAAAATCTATAAAGTGCCCATTTACGGATACTGAACTCCAAGCCCATGGTTCCTTAAATCCAGATGTTGCTGTCGTTCATGCACAACGTTCCGATATAAACGGCAACGTGCAACTATGGGGCTCTATTGGCGATACTGTAGATGGATGCGAGGCGTCAAAAAAAATTATTTGTTCCGTTGAAGAAATTTGCCGAGAAGATGAAATTTCTCTTACGCCTCATCTTACAAAATTACCAGCACACAAAGTTGTTGCCGTTATAAAGCAGCCCTTTGGGGCCTATCCTTCCTATTTACATAGTTTTTATCAAAGAGATGAAAAATATTATGCAAACCATAGCAACAATACCAAAGATGCTTTAAAAACTAAGGAATGGCTTCAATCAACTATTTACAATCATAATGATTTTAATAGCTACCTTAACAGCCTGCCACAAGACTTATTGAAAAAGCTAGAATGGAATAATTCATGAAACATAAGGTAGTGAACGAAAGTGCCCAGAAACAAACTATATCAGATGATTCGATTTCACAAGCAAGAGCAGCTTTCATGGCATCCGGTGAAATCTTCGATTGTAAGACAATTTTTGTTGGTATTGGATTGCCCTGTTTAGTTGCCCACATAACCCAGAATTATACATCACCAAACTGTCAACTTGTGTTTGAGTCAGGACTAATGGAGGTAACATGCAAAACACAACCTTTATCTACTGCAAGCGCAAATATTGCAAAAGCTTCAAAAATGCATGGTTCTATGCTGGATGTTTTCAGTATGCTCCAGCGAGGCGAGATTGATGTTGGGTTATTATCTGCAGCTCAAATAGATGTTAACGGAAACCTTAACAGTAGCAAGCTCAATACAAAATCTGGAAAAACTATATCACTACCAGGTTCAGGAGGGGCTCACGATATTTCAGTGTTGGCAAATAAAGTAGTTGTTGTAATGCCATCCGACCCAAGACGCTTTGTAAACAATGTCGATTTCATCACTTCACCAAATATACCGTATGGTAACAGAAAGGGTGTAGTTGGCGTTGCTATGCCAGATGGATATTTCAGTTTTGAAACAGGAAAGGCTGTCTTACAAAAAATTTATTCTGATAGGAGTGCTGAGGAAATCAGGACCTCTTTAAATTGGGATGTGGAAATTTCGTCAACACTAGAAAGGATTAATCCGCCGTCAAATAGAATACTGGAGGGTGCTAATATATTTTTACAGAATAATTAAAATATTATTGAATTTTAAATTAACTTAAAAAGATAAATAGATTTCTATGGACAAATTTTTCATTATTGTTACACCGTTATAAAGAAATTATCGATAAAATTAATTATCGTTAAGCATAATAAATTTTGGAGAGAGTTATGACTATCAAAGATTGTATAGCGCCAGATAGAAACCCAAGAAAACCAAACATAACCCTGCCGAAAGGTAGCATCGATACACATGTACATATTTTTGAGAGTCATTTCCCCTTGTTTGAAGGAAGAGGATACAATCCACCAGATTCTACATTAGAAGATTTAATACATCTCCACCAAACACTTGGAATAGACAGAGTTGTTTTTACACAGCCATCCGTTTATGGAGTGGATAACTCAGCCATTTTAAAAGGAATGAACGTCTTGAACGAAAAAATTCCAAATAAAGCACGTGGTGTTTGTGCCATTAAAATGGATGCTTCTGAAAATTTCCTTCAGGAATTGCATGGACAGGGCATCAGAGGAGTTAGACTTAATCTAGATAACAAAGGCGGGATGCCACTTGAACTAAAAGAGATTTCAAAACTTGAAGATAAAATAAAAAGCCTTGGTTGGCATTTAGAGTATTTGTTTCCAGGCAAAGATATTGTGGAACTAGAGCCGGTGCTGTCAAATGCATCCGTTCCCATATCGATAGGTCACTTTGCATATCAACCTGCTACAGCTGGTATCAATTCAGATGGTTTCAAAACATTATTGAAACTTGTAAAAGATGGAAATACATGGATTAAAATATCAGGAGCTAACCGCGTGAGTGAGACAGACCTTCCACCTTATGATGATGTTTTGCCAATGGCCAGAGCACTCGTGGAAGCTAATTCTGATAATGTAATGTGGGGTACAGACTGGCCTCATCCAAATAAGTATGAAGTAAATCCAAATGATGGAGACCTGGTAAATTGGTTTGGTGAATGGATAACTGATGATACCATGCGAAAGCAAATTATGGTTACCAATTCAGAATTATTTTATGATTTTGGTGATTATCAGGGGTAGATGAATTAATAAATTTTATTGTAACATACCTTTTTTTAAATAAGCCGGTGTGTTCTTCATAAAATTGGAGCAAATTAATGAACCAAACTCAAATAAAGGTCGCACTTATTACTGGAGGTGGGACAGGCATTGGGAGATCAGCAGCAATAGCTCTGCAAAATGATAATTATAATGTTATCGTTTGTGGGAGAAGAAAGGAACAGCTTGAAGAAACCGCATCTGTTGGCGCAACTGATAAGCCAAAAATCCATGCTATTGTTGCCGATGTTACCGATAGTAGCTCAGTTAAATCAGTATTTGCAGAAATAGAAAAAAACTATGGTAGATTAGATGTGCTATTTAATAATGCAGGTATGGGTGCGCCTCGCGTTGAACTAGACGAATTAAGTGAAGAGGCTTGGCGTCAATGTGTTGATGTAAATCTCACTGGTAGTTTTTTGTGCGCACAGGCGGCTTTTAAAATAATGAAATCTCAATCTCCACAAGGAGGAAGAATAATAAATAATGGTTCAATAAGTGCCCACTCACCAAGGCCTAATACAATTGCATATACAGCAACTAAACATGCCATTACAGGAATGACAAAAACAATAGCCCTAGACGGACGTCCTTACTCTATCGCATGCTCACAACTCGACATAGGTAATGCTGACACAGCGATTGGGAATAGATTTACCAAAGGAGTTCCTCAAGCTAATGGTGACATTATGGTTGAGCCAGTAATAGAATCAGATGAGTGTGGCCGCGCGGTAGCTTATATGGCAAGCCTTCCACTTGATACAAATATTCTTAACATGACTATTATGGCAACTAACATGCCTTTTGTTGGAAGAGGATGAAAATACAGAAAAACTTAAACTTGTATTTTCAAAAAGTTCAATTCATTAGAACAGAGAAATTTTAATATGGATGATAAAAAAACTGGGATAAGACAAAATTTAACAAATTACGGGGATCTCGGTTTTTCCACATTTTTGCGTAAATCTTTTATTAAGGGTCTTGGTTATTCTGATGAGATGCTTGATAAGCCAATTGTCGGAATAATAAACACTTTTAGCAATTACAATTCATGCCATGGAAATGTCCCTGACCTTATTCAAAGTTTAAGAGCCGGTGTTTTAGCTAAGGGCGCTATACCTCTTGAATTTCCAACAATCTCAGTTCATGAAGCCTTTACATATCCAACTTCCATGTATCTTCGCAATCTTATGGCAATGGATACCGAGGAAATGATTAGAGCACAACCAATGGATTCATGTGTTCTCATTGGTGGCTGTGACAAAACAGTTCCTGCCCAATTGATGGGTGCATTGAGTGTAGATATGCCTATAGTGCAATTGGTAACTGGCCCTATGCTCACCGGCTCTCATAGAGGAGAGCGTGTCGGCGCCTGCACAGATTGCAGGAGACTATGGGCTAAATTCCGAGCAGAGGAAATTGACCAAGTAGAGATAGCGGAAGCAAATAATCAGCTGGTGCCAACCGTCGGGACATGTGGCGTAATGGGTACAGCCAGCACAATGGCGATGATCGCTGAAACACTTGGATTGATGCCACCAGATTCTTCCTGTGCGCCTGCTGTCTCTTCTGAAAGACGCAGAATTGCTGAGTTTACCGGAGAGATAGCAGTTGAAATCGCAACACTGAAACGAAGGCCAAGTAGTATTCTAAGTGCAAAATCATTCGAAAATGCCTTAATTGTTCTTCTTGCGATTGGAGGTTCTACAAATGGATTAGTTCATCTAACAGCTATTGCGGGACGAATGGGTATCCAATTGGATATGGATTCGTTTGACGCCCTATCAAGGGATATCCCGGTAATAGTAGACTTAAAGCCATCTGGTGAGGGTTATATGGAGGACTTGCACAAAGCTGGCGGACTTCCAAGAATACTCATGGAATTGAAAGATAAGTTGCATCTAGACACACACACTATTACTGGAAAAACTTTGGGGGAAATTATTGATGAAACTAATTTTTCTTGGAAACAAAAAATTGTAAAATCTGCAGGGAGCCCTGTATACCGAGAGGGTGGGATAGCTGTTCTTAAAGGAAATCTTGCGCCTAACACCGCTATTATAAAACAATCAGCAGCAAGTGATTCATTACTCACCCACACAGGAAGAGCGGTTGTATTTGATGGCCTTGAAGATTTAGCAAACAGAATAGATAGTGAAGACTTGGATGTAAATGAAGATGATATTCTTGTTTTAAGATACATTGGACCAAAAGGAGCACCTGGAATGCCGGAGGCAGGATTAATTCCAATTCCTAAAAAGCTTGCTAAAAGAGGTGTAAAAGATATGGTACGAATTTCAGATGGTCGAATGAGCGGCACCGCGTCTGGAACCATAATTCTGCATGTTTGTCCTGAAGCAGCAGATGGTGGGCCACTTGCACTCGTAAAAAGTGGAGATATCATTAGCCTTGATGTGGCTGCCAGAAATTTGCACCTTCACGTAGATGAGCAAGAACTTGAAAAACGAAATAAGTCTCTTGACCTTAGCAAATTTATAGCAAAACGGGGCTATCATAAATTATATATGGACCATGTTTTGCAAGCGGACAAAGGAGTCGATTTTGATTTTCTTATTTAAGAACTCCTCCTTGGGTTGAAACTATATCAAAAAACGACATGAAATCGGATAAAATTATTGGTGCTTTATGGATGGTGGTCACGACCATTTGTTTTTCACTTACGCTGACGTTTGTAAGATATATTGGTACTGATATGCCAGCCACCCAAGCTGCTTTCATCAGGTATTTAGCAGGCGCAATCATGCTAGCACCTTTTTGGGTGCCTGTAGTGCGCCGATTATTAATCACCGGAAAAAACCAAACGGAAGAGGCTCAGAAGATAAAAAGAAAAAGTCTAGGGTTCTTTATTTTAAGGGGCGCTATTCATAGTATAGCTGTAATTTTATGGTTTTATGCCACAATGCATATTCCAATAGCTGAAGTCACTGCAATCGGATATTCAATTCCGCTATATGTAACCATTGGAGCTGCTTTATTTTTTGGAGAGGAGATAAAGCCGTATCATTTTATGGCACTTGCTATAGGGTTTATTGGGGCTCTAATTATAATCAGACCGGGATTTCAGGAAGTCTCGCTTGGACAATTAGCTCAAATAGTTGCATCTCCTATTTTTGCTGCATCTTATCTAATGGCAAAGAAACTTTCTTTTAGGGAAAGCTCAATGGTGATTATTGGCATGCTAAGTCTATTTGTTTCTATGACTCAAATACCAATGGTTCTATTAGTGTGGGTACCACCTAATTTTTTTGATGTAATGTGTCTTGGGTTTGTTGCTATTCTTGCTACAATAGGTCATTACGCAATGACACAATCCTTTCGTCTTACACCGATGACAATCAGCCAACCAGTCACTTATTTACAGCTAGTCTGGGCTACCATTATGGGAATATATTTATTCGGCGATATGTTTGATATTTATGTAATTATAGGTGGAGCTATGATAACACTGTCAGCAACGGTAATTGCGTATTTGGATACCAGAAATGTCAGCGAAACAATCTAATTCGCTTCAAAGAGGCTTTTAAACTGTTCCCTTAAGACATTTTTCTGCACTTTTCCCATACTATTTCTAGGGAGATTAGATGCGAATGCGACATGTTTTGGGCGTTTATAATTTACAAGTTGGCTCGAAACATATCCAATTATATCTTCCTCAGTTAATGATGCTTGTTCTTTTTTCACCACAACAGCTACCACTGCCTCTCCAAAATCTGCATGATAAACCCCTATAATAGCGCTCTCTATCACATCGGGTAACTCATCTAAAACGGCTTCAATCTCCTTTGGATAAATATTAAATCCACCAGAAATAATAAGGTCTTTTTCCCTTCCTACGATAGAGATATAACCATCGTTATCACGGCAAGCTAGGTCACCAGAGATAAAATACCCATCCTTACGAAATTCTGAGGCCGTCTTCTCTGGATTTTGCCAATAACCAGTAAATAAATTTGCACCTTTGATTTCAAGACTGCCCACTTGTCCTTCACCAACCTCTTCCATTGTTTCTTGGGAGGTAATGCGAACTTTAATACCCTCTAGTGGTATACCGACAGTTCCTGCCTTTCTGATACCCTTATAAGGATTTGAAGTAACCATATTGGCCTCTGTCATACCATAACGTTCTAAAATTGCATGACCTGTCTTCTCCTTCCATTCTTCATGAGTTTGCGCCAATAAAGGTGCTGACCCAGAAATAAACAGTCGCATATGTTTGGCGGCGATAGACAAATCAGCATGCTGCAGAAGCCGTGTGTAGAAAGTTGGAACACCCATTAAAGATGTAGCAAATGGCATTGCTTTAATAATTTTATCTGAGTCAAATTTATCTAAGAATAAAAGCTTCGCACCACTTACAAGAGCGACATTTGTTGCAACAAATAATCCATGGGTATGAAAAACCGGCAGTGCATGAATAAGCACATCTTGACTAGTAAAACGCCATTCTTTGCGAAGTATTAATGCATTTGAACTTAATGCCCTATGAGAAATCATTGCACCTTTAGGTTTTCCTGTTGTACCAGAAGTGTACAAAATTGCTGCTATATCCTCCTCTTCTCTGGGAATGACTTCTGTGAATTTGGCATCTCTTAGATAAACTTCTTCATAAAATGTACCTATATCTTTTGTGCCAATCGTATAGGTAAATGGTACATCTGATTCGCTTGCAATTTTCATCAATGACTTTGCTCGTTCCGGCATACAAATAAATATGGTCGGTTTAGAGTCATTTAAATAATAGGATACCTCTGCGTCTGTAAAATCCGGATTCAACGGTATATATATACCACCAGCCATTATCGCAGAAATATATAAGCATAAACTATCTATAGTTTTTGGTGATTGGACTACTATCCTATCGCCAGGTTTGATTCCGATTTCCAAAAAAAATGCACAAAAACACTCGCATCTAGAGAAAAAAGCCTTCCTCGTTATCTGAGTGTCATTATCTAAAAATCGAATAAAGGACTCATCTGGTGAACTATCTAAACCGATGGATAGAATATTTAGAAGTGCATTAGAACAATAAAAAGAAGATGATGACATGGGAACGTTTTTTGAAAACTTTAATTTAAGAAATTTATACCGATACTATTTATAAGTTTAAAGGTTCATTTTTGACAATATAACGATATATAATTATGATACCTAAATAAAATACTTTTTCTTTATTTCCTGTAAAAATAAAAACCTAGTTACTTTTTTCAAAAATATTCCATTTTATTGTTGATCTACTGGAATGCAGTGCTAAACTTTTTTATCGATAATCTAGGTTTTTCACACCTAGATAATTCTTTAAGGGGGAAAATATGGCTGCTACAGCTAAGAAAAAAGCGAAGAACTCATCATTTGGCCAGACTGTTATAGACGGAAAAAACGTAACAAAGATTTTTGGTGAAACAGTTACCGCACTTGAAGGAGCTGACTTCAACATTAGAGCAGGCGAATTCATCTCTCTCGTAGGCCCCAGCGGATGCGGAAAATCCACTCTTCTTCGTTTAGTGGCAGGATTAATCGAAAAAACTAGTGGTGACTTAACCGTTAATAACGAGGTTGTAACAAAACCACGAACCGATATTGGAATGATGTTTCAGAAAGCTGTCCTGCTTGATTGGAGAACCGCTATTGAAAACGTTCTTCTTCCGTCAGAAATTCAGCACCGAATCACACAAGATGATAAGAATAAAGCAATGGCATCGCTAGATTTAGTGGGCCTAAAAGGTTTTGAATTTCACTTTCCCAAACAATTGTCCGGTGGAATGCAGCAACGAGTTGCACTTGCACGACTTATCCAAACTGGCGCAAATATTATGTTGATGGACGAGCCCTTTGGAGCACTAGACGAATTCACTAGGGAGCGTCTGAATATTGAGTTAGAGCGTATTGTTGGCGAATTAAAAGCAACAACCCTATTTGTTACACACAATATTCAAGAAGCAATTTTTCTAGCTGATAGAGTATTAGTCATGACACCCCGGCCAGGAAGAATTGCAAAGATTATTGACGTAGAATTTGACCGACCAAGAGATATCTCCATACAGACTAGCCGTGATTTTAATATCATTGTTGAAGAAGTCAGAGATACACTCGGAGGACATTAAAACATGTCATATTCAACAACAGATCAGACTAAACATATTAGTATTTTTAAAACCCTCCCATTCCATTTGCTAATTTTCGCTGGTCTTATCTTTTTATGGGAAATGGTTAATCTTTATGGGTTTGAAGACCAAATTCAAGCGGACATGATAGCGCCTAGGCCAACTAATATAGTACTAGCTATGATTGATATTTTTATCATTGACCAAACAGTTTGGAAACACCTCATATCTACATTTCAAAAAGCTCTCCTTGGAGCTAGCATAGGAACAGCGATTGGGATGGGGCTCGCAATATCAGCCACCTTAAGTTTAACATTTAGGAAATACATCAAGCCATGGATTATTCTTATGGAAGCCACACCTAGAATCGCTGTTGGTCCGATTTTTGTAGCTCTGTTGGGATTCGGTTTATGGGCTGCTGTAGCTTTGGCTGCCCTGGTTGCCTTTTTCGGTCCCTTTGTAAATACGTTCCAGGGCCTTATGGAGATAGATGAAGAAGCCGAAGAAATGTTTCGTTCTATGGGCGCTTCACGATTTCAAACATTCTGGAAACTTAGATTCGCATCTGCTATGGAATTGATTTCTGCTGGTTGGAAGCTTGCAACTGCCTCTGCTTTCGGGGGGGCATTAGTTGCAGAATTTATTCAAGCTAGTGAAGGCATGGGAGTTTTAATTTCTCAATATGTCATAATGATAACTATGGATTATGCATTCGCCGCACTACTTTCAGTAACCATCTTTGGTTTCATTTTATTCAAGATAATGGATTTTTTGGATTATCGTCTGATTTTTTGGAAAAATGATCTTCTCCTGCTTAAAGAAAGTGAAAAGAGAAGAAAGAAAGCGGGTGTTGTATCATGAAAACAATGAACTTTGTAATATCGTTTTTAAAATACTCCCTTAGCTTTGTCATTGTATTAGGATTATGGGAAGCATACGCACGTTATGGGGGACTTAATGAATTATTCTTGCCACGACCATCCAAAATTGGTGATAAACTTTATAATTTATTTTTCAAATTTGAAATTATAGAACAGGGTACTATCTATTGGCACTTCTTTGCAACATTAGCACAGATGTCAATTGGCTTTTGTTATGGGATAATTATAGGAAATACTCTCGCCATTATAGCGGCTTTTAATGAGACTTTTAGAAGATATATAGCGCCATATGCAGTTGTATTTAATGTTACCCCAGGCATTGCTGTTCTGCCTTTGATAATTGCCTGGTTCGGATTTGGATGGGAGTCAAAAATTGCTTTAGCAACATTAGTTTGTTTTTTTCCACCTTTTATTAACACATGACTGGTTTATTGAAAAAAAATGATGAGGCTATTGAATTATTTCAAACAATTGGCGCAACTCATTCACAATATTTTTGGAAGCAACAGCTTCCAAACGCCCTTCCAGAAATTTTTGCTGGGCTTAAACTTGCAATTACCACAGCATTACTTGGAACTATTGTAGCCCAATTTGGGTCAGCTACAGAGGGTGTTGGAATTCTAATGCAGCGATTTGCATTCCGGCTAGATATGGCTGGTTCATTTGCTTCATTAGTTACAATGGCAATCATGGGACTTTTAGTTTTCACTATTGCAGAAGTCTTGGATAGACGTATTGTTTTTTGGAGAGATACCAAGGGATTAGAGCGTGTTTCCAGAAAGAAGCAAAGAAAGCTATCGTCCAATGATTAGTCATTATAAGGGGAAGCCTTATTTTAAGGCTTTGTAATTGAGCGTAAAGGGAGAGAAATATGCTTAAAAAACTATTGGCGACAGCATTGGCTGTTGCTGTTATCTCGCCTATGTCAGCTATGGCTGGTGGGCATTTAGATAAAATCACTATTATCCAACCATCTTATCCTTCAATGATTTTCTGGCCGTCACATATTAGTGCACAGCTTGGTTTTTATGAAGAAATGGGCGTGGATCCAACCTATCTTGATGGTGACACAACAGTACCGTATCAGGCTTTTCTTTTAAACGGACAAGCTGACTTTGCAATGCTCGACGGACCTCAAGTGTTCCAAGGTGCTTCCGCTGAGATGGGTCTAAAGACTGTTTATTCTGTTCACAGTTCAGCACCAGAAGGTGTTTATGTTAGTGCCGATAGCCCACTTCAGAGTGTAACAGAACTTAAGGGTAAGACTGTTGGTCTTGCATCTGACCGTGACCTTGCATCTCTTAAAGTTGCAATGGCCCACGCTGATTCAAACATTGATGGTGTAAGCACCGTTGTTGTTGGTGATGCCGGCCCAACATTGGCAAACGTGTTCCTAAAAGGAACAGCTGCTGCATTTGCTGGCTCCATCTCAGACCTTGCTGCACTTGCAACTAAAGGCGTTGTGGTTAGAGATATCACACCTCCATCTGCAAAAGTCGCTCCTGCAAATACATATGCGGTAAATGGTGCAACAATGATGGATAATTATGATAAGTATTGTCGTTTCTTAAAGGCATACTCAATGGGTGTTCACGTTGGTCAGTACAACTTGGATATTATTGCAGCTATGTCAAAAGCAAAAGATGGCGCACCTCATCAGTGGGAAGTCGAAGAAGTAGGTAATTCATACCTACAAGCAGTTGCTAAGCTTCAATTGCCACCAGAAGGTGATACTTCATATGGTCTAGTTGCTGAGTCAGCATGGCTAACAGTTAACAATGACATGAAGATGATCGGTGCTGTGGATGAAGACTATGACACCAATGACTATCTTTCACACGTTTTCGAAGGCTGTGCAAACAACTTTGACCGTGCAGCAGTTGAAGCAGCTGCTGATGCATGGATGGCTAAAAACGGCTAATTCATATAATTAAAATATTAGGGCGTCTTAGTTTACACTAAGGCGCCCTTTTTTATGTGAATAATTGAATCTTTTTATTACTTATTAAATAACTGGATTCGTTAAAGAACCTAATCCGGTAACGTTGATGGTAACTTTATCCCCTGATTTTAAAAACTTTGGTGGTGAAAAACCTATGCCCACACCAACTGGCGTTCCAGTTGCAATTATATCACCTGCGAGCAACGTGCCTGTTAGAGTTAGTGTTTCAATTAATGTTGGTATATCAAAAATTAGGTCCCGGACTTCTGCCTGCTGCCGGACCTCATCATTTACAAGCGTCTGGATCTGCATAGATGGTAGGTCGTCAATTTCATCTTTAGTAACTATATAAGGTCCCATCGGCCCAAAGGTGTCAAGACCTTTACCTATTGTCCATTGATTATGTTTTTTTTGTAATTCTCGCGAAGTTACATCATTAATTATAACATATCCAAAAACATAATCCTGCCAATCGTTTTTAGCGACACGACGCGCGGTCTTACTAATTACCACACCAAGCTCTCCCTCATAATCAACTGAACCAGTTGGATCTATTGATGTGTCAATAGCATCATCTGGACCAATTAGGGATGTCATAGCCTTAGTAAAAATTATGGGCTCTGATGGAATAGTCTCTTTCTGGGTTGCATCAAAACCTGAATCAAAAAACTCCTTGGCATGAGCATAATAATTTTTACCTACGCAAATCATATCTCGCAACAAGTAAGGTATTGGCGCCAATATTTTAATTTCACTTAGTTTTTTCCTAGGAGCTTTATCTAACATTGCTTGCCATTCAGAGATATTACCAGAACTTATCATAGCTAAAACAGCTGTATTTGCATTTTTGCCCTCATCACAGCAGACAAACTCTTCTCCCACTATCATTCCTGCTTTAATTTTACCATTATCAGATATAGTTGCGAGTTTCATGATGCTCCTTCCCTTAATTATTTTACTATAAACACTCTAGCCAATTATCGATAAATGTGAAAATAATAATGTTCTCGATCAGGGTTTTAATAGATAAATTAAACATCAACCTCAAATTAAACAACGGAGTAATCATGAGTGTAGGAATAATAGGGCTTGGTGCAATGGGTGGAGCTTATGCGCGTAACTTATTGGCTGGCGGAATCGCTGTTCATGGATTTGATCCAGACCTTTCAGCACAAAAAATGCTAACAGAGGCTGGTGGAACTCCTCAATCCGATTATGGAGACTGGTTGCGTGACTGTGAGATGATTATATTATCAATAGCAAGCACTCAGATTCTTGCTGATTCAATTAATAAACTTTGTAAAATACTGAAGCCTGGTCAGGTTGTTCTTGAAACAGGCACTTTTACTCTTGATACAAAGCAAGCAGCAAAAAATAACTTGGATAACTGTGGCGCAGTCTTACTTGATTGTCCAGTAAGCGGAACTGGTGCTCAAGCCGCGGTCGCTGACCTTGTTATGATGGCAAGTGGTCCTGAAAAAAGCTATTTAAAAATAGCTCCCCTACTAGAGCATTTTACGAAAAAAGTAATTTATGCTGGTCCATTTGGAAATGGATCAAAGTTAAAATTTGTAGCAAACCATGCTGTCTATGTTCATAATTGTGCCGCTGCAGAGAGTTTAAATTACGGGGTTTCACTTGGCCTAGATCCCAAAATGATATTTAATTTGCTATCAAACGGAGCTGGGCAGTCAAAAATGTCCGATTTGCGTATGCCACTAATGATAGATCATGCTTACGAACCAGCCACAGCTAATATGCCAATTGCGTATAAAGATATATCTGTAATAAGTGAAGATATAAAGAGTAATAATTGCTCTACACCACTTTTTGATGCTACCCAAAAACTATATGATATAGCTAAGGAAAATGTTCCAGCTACATATGATACTGGCGCAGTTTACGAAGTTTATAGGCAAAAATTAGTTTAATGATTTTTGAACCATATGGTCACTTGACTATAGCCTCAATAATGTTTGCCTTAGTGCTTTCTGGAAGTGTAAAGGGAATATTCGGAATTGGTTTTCCTGTTGTTGCCATGGCAACACTACCTTTATTCATTACTCCCATTACAGCCATAACAGTGATTGCATTGCCAATTGTTGTAACTAATATCCAGCAGCTTTTTTCCGAAAAAAAATGGAAACACATTATTTATAAATATAGGTATATGGCAATTTTTATGATGTTAGCTAGTTTCTTATCTAGTCAAATACTAACCCAAATATCGGTGGATCTCATCACTGCTATAATTGGTTTTGCTCTTGCATTATTTGCAATTTACAGTTTGTTCAATTTCACACTTCCAATCAACACCCAACCCATTTGGCAGATATTCGCCGGAGCTAGTTCTGGACTTCTGAGTGGAATGACTGGCATTCAGTCTACTGCTATTATTTATTTTGCCTCATTAGATATAGACAGGGATGAATTTGTTGGTGCCGTTGGGTATATTTTTTTGGTAGGTGGATTGGGCCTTAGCATTGGTCTTATCAACAATAATATGCTCAATTCAAATTCAGCTGTTCTTAGTATAGGAGCTATTTTGTTTAGCGTAGTAGGATTCAAATTAGGCTCCCTACTACGCCCTTATATTGGGTCAGAATTATTTAAAAAAATGCTTTTTGTTATGATGCTTTTAATCGGCATCAAACAAATATATCAGTTTTTTGTTTAATTCCCTTTTTTACTTATTATAACTCCACAACCTCCCCTTTTTCGGCGGATTTGATAATCGCATTTAGAACTTCTATATTATGCATCATTTCAAAATTTTTATTTAAATATTCTGTGCCATTAGTAATTGCTGAAGCCCAATTCTCAAGATTAGCTGATACAGAATCCGACCAATCATAACGAGTTGTATTTGTATCTTCCAGAGAATGATAAACCTGTAAATCTGCTACACCTGAGGTTTCATCAGGATGGGTACTATTTCTAACTTCTGCCCACATCTTTGACCCAAAAATATGTGTTCTTAGGAAATGAGGAGTATGAAGAATAGCCTGTATATTTGCTGTCATGCCAGCTTCAAATAATAGCTGAACAACCACAACATCGCCGGTCTCCCATCCAAGAGAGCGACTTGAGGTATTGGCATAAACTGATTTCACTTTTCCAAAATACCAAATTAAAATATCCGTAAGATGAATGCCCATCTGCGTCATGCCAGCAGCTGGGGCAAATTCTTTTGTTGTTCTCCAGCTTCCAGGTGGAAGATGGATTAATTTATCATGGCTAAATGCTAATTCAGCATGCATTATGTTTCCAAAAGCATTTTCATCTAGAAGACGTTTAATTTCCATAACAGCTGGTTCAAATCTGCGCTCATGACCAATTCCCAAGACAAGCCCTGCCTCTTCACACGCTTTTACACTCTTTTGAGCACCCTCAAACGTAAGTGAAAGCGGCTTTTCGCAAAAAACATGTTTTCCTTCCGCGACGCATTGCGCAATTTGTGTGTCATGAAAATCATTTGGCGATGTAAGAATAAGGGCGCTCACATTTTTCATTTTTACAGCTTCGTCAAAATCTAAAATAGGTTTTAACCCCATCTCTTTAATGTCGCTATGTACATCTGAATTTGGTTCAACGACACACACTAATTCAAACAAACTATTTTCTTTTAGTCGAGAGGCTATGGTTCGACCCCACCAACCAAACCCGACAAGTGCTACTGATAACATTTAAAATCCTTTCTTAAAATTTACTGCTACGCCAAGCGGCTAGCAAAGAGGCATCATGGACTGCCCAACCATCTTCTGCTGCATCTTCAGCAGTTTTACGTGCCGCATCAATAATAGGGCTCTCAAAACCCATTGATTGAGCAGTGCCAACCATTAGTTTCATGTCTTTAATCGCGTTAAACATCGTAAAGTTTGAAGCTGCTGACTGGCCTTCTTGAATCATTTCTAATATTGGCTGGCATCTTACTTTTGCTGCTCCAATGGCCCCTGAACTATCTACCAATATGCTCATAGCCTGTTCTGCAGGAATATCTTTTTTTGTTGCCATTGCTACAGCTTCTCCTAAAGCCCCCCAGTAGACCATCAAGGGTAAATTAATTGCTAGTTTCATAGCAGCAGCAGCACCAGTATCACCGAGATACTCTATTCTTCTGGTGAGTTGCTTTAAAATAGGTTCAGCACGGTCAAATGCATCCCTGTCCCCTGCCACCAGCCCTAATAGCGTTCCTTCTCTTGCAGGCTTGACAGTTCCTCCCACAGGGGCTTCAACAAATTGCCCACCTTTTTCTTTAACCGAATTTTCAAGCTCAACAGCACGTTCTGGAGAGGTTGTACATATTTCAATTATCAATTTTCCATGAAGTGATATGCTAGTTAAACCACCCTCATCAAAATAAGCTGCCTGAGTCGCATTATCATTTGCTAAAATGGAAATAATTATATCTGCAGATGATGCGACTTCTGCAGGATTAGAGGCAACTGTAACACCTTTTAGGTCAGATATTTTTTCTAAAGATCGGTTCCAAACTATAAGCTCGTTACCTGTTTCCATAAGACGCTCACAAATTGCACGCCCCATCTTACCAACGCCTATTAATCCGAGTAACATAGTTTAAACTCCTTGTTTAATAACAAATAAAAATATACTAATTTGTAAAGCTAATTGGAAACATAAAGATAAAAAAATTTTATATAGTTTTTATATTTTTAGGGGAATTTATTACACTGCCATGAAAGATGAAGCTGACTTTCGCTTCGCAACTTGATTGCTATGCTATTCAAAAGCGTTTAATACAACATAACAGATATAAATTATTGATAATTTATGGATTCATGAAACTATAGCCTTAAATTATGCAGACCAGCAAAGATAACATAATTAAGGTTACACAAAAGAGAACTGAATGACACAATTTGATACTAGAAAATTACGAAATGCTTTTGGTTGTTTCCCTTCAGGAGTAACAATCGTTTCTCTTAAAGATGAGGAACAAAACCCAACGGGTATTACCGTGAGCTCGTTTTCATCCCTTAGCCTTGACCCACCTTTATGCCTTTTTTCAATTGGAAAGGAGCAGGCAAGCATGCCTTTATTTGAGAGAAGCAACCACTTTGTAATTAATGTGCTATGTGCAGAACAAGAAAATATAGCTTGGCAATTTGCAAAGCCTATTGAAAACAAATTTGAGAATGTATCCTATACTGAAGACGCAAACGGCATGCCTGTTATTGATGGTAATTTGGCCTATTTTTCTTGCAAAAAATGGGCTCTTTATGAAGGTGGTGATCATATTATAATCGTAGGTGAAGTATTAGATTTTAAGCAAACAGATTTGGATGCACTCATTTTCTTTAAAGGGAAAATTGATACCATTTCTAACCCACATTCAAATTAAAGAAAGTTCAGATTATTATGACACAGGCAAGATTACCTGACCTTGATTTAAGCACCTTTTCGGAAAAGCAGGCAGAGGTTTATAAAACTATTGAAAACGGTCCAAGGGGACGTGTCGCTGGCCCATTGCGCATTTGGATGCGAAATCCAGAATTAGCCGAACACGCACAAGCGCTTGGTCAATATGCACGTTTTGATAGCTGTCTTCCACCACAATTATCAGAATTAGCTATCTTAGTGACAGCCCGCTATTGGTCTGCGCAATTTGAATGGGTACATCATGTGCCTTCCGCAAGGAAGGCAAAAATAGCAGACCATATAATAAATGCTATTTCGTATGCAAAAAAGCCACATTTTACTGACTCTTCTATGCAGGCTGTTTTTGACTACTGTGCCGAATTACACCGAGATAAACTTGTTTCAGACAATAATTATGAAAATGCAATTTCATGCCTTGGAACCGCAGGTGTAATTGATTTAACAGCTATATGTGGGTATTACACACTCATATCAATGACCATCAAAGCTTTTAATATTGAAGATATTTCAGATATAATATTACCAGATATCACGCTTGATCAAAGCGACTATTTTTTATCAGACTACTGAATTATTTAATCTTTTAATTTAGCCATTTCACCTGTATACCAGTCACCGATTTCAGATGCTGTCATGAAAACTGCTTCGTCATGTTCCATCACATAATCCAATAAGGCTTCAAGATATTTAATCCTATGTGGTACACCTGTAATATAAGGGTGTACAGATATCACCATAATTCTCGCATTATGTTCAGCTTCTTCATAAAGCCTATCAAATTGTCCCTTCCCTCTATTTAAAAATTCGTCTGATTTATGCTGTTGCAGCGCGTATATAGTAATATCATTTGTCTCAACCGAATAAGGAACTGTGGTGATGGTGCCAAAAGGAGTTGCTATTTCCTGTGGAAGGTCATCAATTACCCAATCAGCAACATACTCAATTCCAGCGGCCCGCAAGAAGTCAAGTGTTTCTTCTGTTTCCGTTAAACCAGGGCTTTCCCAAGAGCGTGGCTGCTCACCAACAAAATTTGCTATTGAGTCCACAGCACGCTGGATAGTCTCTTTCTGGTAGGTGAGTCTGTGCGTGGGGCCTTGCAAAAAACCGTGGCCCATAAATTCCCACCCTGCTTCTTTTGCAAAGCTTGCCACTCGAGGATATGAATTACAAACATTTCCATTAATTGCAACCGTAGCTCTAATATTTCTGTCCGTAAGGGCTTTAAATTGTCGCCAAACGCCTGCACGCATTCCATATTCGTGCCAAGACCAATTTGGTACATCGGGGAGCAATGGCTGACCCATCGGAGGAGATAGCACCATGCGAGGCATAGGTCCTTCTATTCTCCACTCTTCTATGTTTACACATACCCAAACTGCCATTCTTTTTCCATTTGGCAATTTTAATTTTGGTCTATCCACAATGGCTTGGTAGGGAATTCTATCAGAGAGTGCCATAATATATCCTCACTATTTTAAACTCTAAGCACACATATTATGTTACGCATTTCTAGCACCAAATAAATAGATTTCTGACTTATTTTTAGAAAAAGGATAGATTTCAATGCTAACATAATTGTTAAAAATTACTAATATTGACGAACAGGATCAACAAGATTTGCTGGAGTGCGACCAGAGGTTATTGCATGAATTGCCTCAATAACTTGTTCTACTGCAGTTTCTGGATTCGTTTGTGCTGCTACATGAGGCCAAATTGATATTTTTTTCTCCTCCCAAAATGGATGGGAAACTGACAGAGGCTCTTCGCAAAAAACATCGAGCGCAGCTCCAGATAAATGTTCGATGCGCACAGCGTCCAGCAGGGCTATCTCATCCACCTGCTCACCTCTCCCAGCATTTATAAAATATGCACCCTTAGGCATTTTCATAAATGCCTCTTTATTAAATAATTTCTTTGTACTTAAAGTTAGAGGCAACAAACAAATATGAATGAGATTATTCGAAAGTAAATTTTGAAAACCTTCAGTTCCAATTTCCTGTTTGAACAAAAGTTGTGGTTTTCTCGTCTGTGCCCAACCAGTCACTTCAAAATCAAAATTTCTTAATTTATTGGCAACAACTGAACCAATGGCTCCAATGCCGTAGACAGCCGTTTTCATTGCATAAGTACTGCGTTGGGGTAATTTATTAAATTCGCGTTTTTCTCTATTCTGGCGATAAAACGACCCATCCCTTAAAAAATCAAGAAGAACTGCCATTACCCACTGGCTCAGAGCATGAGACATATTAGTATCTACTAATCTAATAATTGGAATAGATAAGGGTATGAACCGATCTTTCCACAAGTGATCTACACCCTGACCAAGTGAGCAGATTAATTTTAAGTTTTTTAATTCTGCTAATCTTCCCTCTGGGGGATTCCAAACAAGAGCTATTTCTGCTTTATCTGCTTGCTTTTCGATCAGTGATACAAAGGAAAGCTTTTTGTTGAGCTTTCTAGCCCAATATTTCCATTCAACTAGACTGGAGTTATTCACGCCGTCATGGAAAGCAATTAATGTCATTACCCAACATTCCTATACCTTTTAACTACAGTAATGAAAGCGCGCTCGCATGAAGTTTAGGGGTAGAAGCCGCTAGTATCTCTCCTGCATTCTGAGTTTTTATCGGCTGACCAGACCAGTCGGTTACTATAGCGCCTGAAGCAAGGAGGATTGGTACTAAGGCCATCATATCATACGGAGATAATTTATGCTCCATAACTATGTCTAAATGGCCAGAGGCAAGTAACGCATAGTTATGACAATCACCTCCATAATAAGTATCTTTACATTTTTCTGAAATTTTTTGAAATTTTTGGAAGCCTTCTTTAGAAAAGGCATTTGGAGAGGATGTGGCAATAAGCGCATCTGATAAATCAATTTTTTTTGATGCGGAAATAAATTTTCCATTCATCTTCACAGAAGATAAATTTTGAACCTCATCAAAAAAACCAATGTAAAGCTCATCCAAACAAGGCATATCAATTGACCCTATAATAGGTTTGTCATTGCTGCATAAAGCAATAAGCGTTCCGAATATAGGTTTTCCCGCTATGAAGGCCCTAGTGCCGTCGATTGGGTCA
>ENA-OSEY01000658-OSEY01000658.1-marine-metagenome-genome-assembly--contig:-NODE-658-length-24630-cov-4.990592_pt1 | contig 24630 bp, 16 predicted proteins | sample MGYA00248465_ERZ534230 | MGnify/ENA primary metagenome ERZ534230 (study PRJEB26409, sample SAMN06344110) | marine metagenome | isolation source: Sea water from surface | place: Atlantic Ocean:Southern...
CCAATACATGTAGCACTGCCTACTTCGACTTTAAAGTTGTTCAAAGGAAGTTCAAACACTGGACATCCGTTCACATCTACACGTGTTCCCTGTGGTGTATTGGGACAATTGTCATTAGAATCTGAAACGCCGTCAGAATCTGAATCGATTTCTCTGAAATTAATCCAATTCAAGTTAAAACCACCTTTTATTATGTTTAACCTTAAAATATGAACTCCTTTACTAATTACATTACTTGTGTTTTTTGTAACTGTAGTCCAGCTTTGCCAATCGTTGGTAACTGGGAGTGTAAGATTATCCATAACCTCTATATATCGGCCTGTTGATTCATCAACGAGATCAAGCGAAACCTCACCAGCATCTGAGTTTGCAGCAACCCTAAAATCAATGGTGAATTTTCTAGTTTGGCTGTTGTAAATTTTATATTCCACATAGTCATTTTGATCTGTGTACCCAATGTTGGAGCCACCACCATCATCAGTTGTGCTTTCAACGGAAATACCTAACATATTAACATAATCTTCAGCCTCAATTTTGGCGGGTAAAACGTACCTTGGCTCTAGGTTGTTCAAGACTTCCATATTTGAAAACTTATCAAGGTTTTTTCCTGTTTTGGATTTTATTTTATCCCCTGAATACGTAATTAAAATCTTTTGGGTAAAAAGAAGGTTATCCTCTAAATTGATAACAATTGTTCTAGTTTTATTAGCATTGTATGAAATGGATTGAATATTTAAATCACTACTTTCAACCGTTACATTAAAATCACCTAAAACATTTTCTAATGTGGACTCGTCTACATCTTGGTTTAAGTACAATTCAATTGATTTTTCATCAGAGCCGGTTTTTGCAGAAACGGAACTGAAATTTGCTTGATTAATTTCTCCAACTTTAACAAATTCAATTGAACTAATATTTACCTCATTGTTGGAATCAAAATGTATTTTTATTTCTTGATTACCTTCATTCAAAACTAATCCGTTCATTGAAGTTGTAATAAAATCAAACCAACCACCAGTGCTGTTTGTCGACAAAACAGAAGTTAAGTTTTGGTCATTATTTGAAAGATAAAATCTTGCTCCGTCGGCGGCAGATGCATGACGAAAATCTGCTCGGTATAAGCCAGCTTCCTTGACGTTGACAGTATATTTTATCCATTCTCCTTTACCAACAAAACCTATGTGATAACCATTACTTTTCGAATCATTATTTGTCTCTATGTCAACACCATCATTTCTGTATCTCCAACCCCTATTCCAAGCCTGAAACGAACCAGTTGATAAATTATAATCAGCAGAATCTAAATCATAATATGCAAAGCCGCTTTTTCCAAGATCATAATCAGATAAATAAACCATACCTGGAATTTCTTGAGCTTTATTGTAGGGTATTGTTTCATTGGTATGCGGTTGCCGCAAAAGAGCATCTTTAATTCCTTTTCGATATAGGCAATTCTTTATAAGTAGATTATCGGCTAATTTCATCATAGCAGCAAAAGCATCATCCTCACTTGGTTTATCACCTTCTCCTTTCCAATAATTGATAATTTCTTGATACCCTGGATTTTTAATAACAGAAAATGCACTATCTATATCACCAAGTTTTTTTATAGCCCACCAAGCCCATCCAACATTGTTTGACTCAAATAAGTGAACCGCATCCGTATACCACTTGTTAGAATTCTCGCCAGATTCTCCCATCCAAAGAGGCACATTATAATTATCCCTCAGAGGTAAAATCCAATCTAAATCATTCTCATTTGTCGAGTTCCAATATTTATGAAAACTGTAAACCATATTGTCATCCCATGGTGGTGTAAGACCAGCATGATTATTTCCATAATCATTTCCTTCAATAAATAAAATATGGTTATCACCAACATCCCTAATTTCAGTAGTTATTCTTTCATAAATATCCCTTAATGCTACGCCACCAGGTAAGTCCCAGTTTGTTTCATTAATTAGGTCATAGCCTCCAATCCATTTGTTATCCTTATATCTTTCGGCAATTTTTTTCCATAGTTGTACCAATTTTGTTTTGTTTCTTTCACTTTCCCAAAGCGATGGTTTTGATGGGTCGTAATCTGAAATTTCTGAATTTCTCCCCTGACCGCCCGGAGCAGCATGCATATCCAGTATTACATACATCTGATGTGGTTCTGCCCATTCAAGAACGTTGTCAATAATATCAAAGCCTGTTTCAAGCCATGTATTTTGATCACTATTTGGTTCTTCTTGAATTGGGAGGGTAAATAAATTATAATGCAACGGAACTCTAATGCTATTAAATCCCCAAGCAGCTAAAGAATCAACATCTTCTTGCATAAAATGATTCTCTCTCCATTTTGCAAAAAATTGATTTGTTTTTTCTTCACCAACAAGTTCTGTAAATTTTTCAACAAACTCATGTTGTGCACCAGCTGTTCCTTCCGATTGCATCATGTAACCTTCCATAACTAGCCAACCACCTGGTGTGTAACCCCTCAGTAAAACCTCGTTACCATTCTCATCCACAATGATTTTTCCACTGGTTTTTAGGCCCTGAGAAAATATAAATGACGTGAAAAGAACAAGAATTATTGTTAGTTGTTTTCGCACTGCCCAAAATTAAGAAAAATTACTGTGCGTGCATAGCAATATCCATCATAATGTTTTAAAAAAATTCTTGATTTTTAGTATTGGTACAAAAATTGGTATATTGTTGATATGAGTGAAAAAGAAAAAAATAAAAGAAGAGAATTTTTAAATCATGTTTGTCCTGCTGTAGCCATGGCTTTTTTAGGCGTTCCTGCCATTCAATCGTGTTCATCTGGTGATGATGATACTGATACGGGGAGCGGCAACAATAATGGTGGAAACACTGGAGGAAATACTGATGCTGGTTATACAAAAAGTGGAAATACAATTACCATTGATTTGAATCATTCAAATTTTTCAAATTTGCAAAGCCAAGGTTGGATTCAATTTACAGCTGAGAAAATGTTGATATTAAAATTGAGTTCTTCTTCTTACAAAGCCTTTGACGGAAGATGTCCTCATCAGGGTGTACACACTGCGTGGAGCTATAACACATCAAATAACAGATTTACTTGTGGTCAACACGGGAATTCTTACGACACAGACTGTGTCACACCTGGAAATGGTGGGGTTCTAACTTGTTACAATACTACACTAAGTGGATCTAGCCTTGTAGTTACTACATAGTAAATTTTCATTTGAAACCAAATATCAATATTTTTTGGTTCAAAAGAGATCTTAGGCTCGTAGATAACATTGCATTAAACGATGCGATTGAATCCAAACAACCACTACTGCTTATTTATTTATTTGAGCCAATAGTCATTAATGATCAGCACACTTCAAAAAAACACATAAATTTCATCAAAGAATCCATTTTAGACCTCAACAGCAGTTTGAAAAAATTTGACACTCATGTTCATGTCTATGAATGTGAATTAATCAATTTTTTTCAAAATCTATTAAAAAAGTATAATGTTAAATCAATTTTTTCTACTGAGGAAATAGGTCTTGATATGACTTACAAGAGAGACATTGCCTTCAAATCTTTTTGTAAAAGAAATAAAATTGAATGGATTGAAAAACCAAGGACTGGTGTTTTTAGAGGCAGAAAAAATAGAGACAAATGGATTGAAAACTGGAAAACTCAAATGATGGAACCAATTAAAGCAACCAATGCAAGTTGTGAAAGCTTTATTAATGTAAGTATTGATAAGCTTGATGAGATTAAAATTAAAAAAACTAGCCCAAGTCATACACAAAAGGGAGGTCCAACAGAAGCTCACAAATACTTGAAAAGCTTTTTAAATGATAGATATAAAAAATATCATTTTAAAATTAGTAAACCTGAACTTTCAAGATATCATTGTTCTAGATTGTCTCCATATTTTTCTTGGGGAAATTTATCAACAAGATATGTATGGCAATTAGCAAAAAAAGAAATTGAAAAAGGTAAATCAAGATTACACTTCAACTCGTTCACATCCAGATTAAGGTGGCAATCACATTTTATACAAAAATTTGAGATGGAACCAGAAATGGAATTTAGAAGCATTAATAAAGGATATAAAAATAATAAGACAGCCAATAAAAAATATTTAAATGCTTGGAAAAAAGGAAAGACTGGATTCCCCCTTGTCGATGCAAGTATGAGGTGTGTTGTAAAGACTGGTTACCTAAATTTTAGAATGAGAGCATTGCTTGTTTCATTTTTAACCCATCATTTATGGCAAAATTGGCAAGACGGAGTGGTTCATTTGGCAAAAAACTTTTTGGATTTTGAACCTGGAATTCACTACCCACAATTTCAGATGCAGGCAGGTGAAACTGGAATCAATATGATAAGAATTTATAATCCTGTGAAGAATTCTCTAGAACATGACCCTGATGCAAATTTTATTAAAAAATGGGTTCCAGAACTTGAGCATTTACCTCTAAAATTGATCCATGAGCCATGGAAAATTAATTTAATTGAAGAAAAACTTTACAACTTTAAACTGGATAAAAACTATCCAAAACCCATTGTTAATATTAAGGAAACCTATAAACATGCATCTCAGTCATTATGGAAACTAAAGTCAAATTCCTTAGTTAAGAAAGAATCAAAAAGGATATTAAAAAAGCATACCAATGCCGATCGTTCCGCTTTTGATGATTAAAAACCCTATTTTTGAAATCTATGAAAAAAATTTACCTAGTAGTCTTGGTTTTATTAATTGGTTGTAGCTCTGACAGTGTTGATAGTTCTGATGAAGCGCCTGTAATTATAGAGACTGGACTGAAAGACTTAGCCACTTCTAAAGGAAAATTTATTGGAAATTTAATGAGAGATGGTTTTTTTGATAATCATGACATCTACAATGGGGCCATAGATAATATTTTAAAAACAGAGTATAATGCACTCGTCACTGGGAATAAATTAAAAATGGTAAATCTTCTAAGGGACAGACCTGAGGACCCCTTCAACATACAAATTAGCGACCTAAATACATACAATATTGACAGGTTTGTTAATTATGCCAACAAGCATAATATGAAAAAGAGAGGTCATGTTATGATTTGGTACAAACAAATTCCAAATTGGTTAGATGAAGAATCTAAAACTTGGACCTCACAACAAATCTATGATTTTACTGAATCTTACATAAGAGCTCTTAGCAGATACACTAATGGTAAAATCGATGAGTGGGATGTATTAAATGAAGCTATTGTCTTTAATGGCTACAGGTCCAATACATGGTATGAAAAGGTTAACGTTCAAGAAAATGATAATGGTGAGATTGGATATTTATCCTATTTTTCAAAGCTGTTCAAGTGGGCCAGAGAAGAAAATCCAGACGTTAAACTATTCTACAATGATTATGGAATTGAAGAATATGGAACATCAAAAAATAACTTGATGAGATCAATGGTTAAAAATTTAAAAACACAATTCAATACCCCTATTGATGGAGTTGGACTTCAATCACACTTTAGGCTTGAAGATATGACTAGCTCATTCATTGAAAAGTTTGGAAATACGATTGATGATTTAGGAAATAATGGGTTTGTTGCAAACTTAACTGAATTAGATATTAGAATTTGTGATGGGATTTCCCAAGGTCTTGAGGAACAAAAAAATGCTTATAAGCAAATAATTTCCACTGCATTCTCTAAATCAAATTGCAACACCATACTTATATGGGGCTCATCTGATATTGATAGTTGGATTCCTGCACACTTCCCTAGTTGTGGACAGGCAACTCCACATAATGAAAATTTTGAAAAAAAACCTGCATACTTTGGTATTGAGGAAGCTCTGAAACAGTTGTAGTAGCCCCACTAGGAATCGAACCTAGATCTAAAGTTTAGGAAACTTTTGTTCTATCCATTGAACTATGGGGCTAATTAGTAAGAACTATTTATTTTTTTAATCAGCTCTTTTTTTATTTCTGGGGTTGTAAATGAGTGAGAAATTGCATCTAAATTTGTTTTTTTAATATCATTTATATCCCAACCAAATTCTTTCATAACCAATTCGTACTCACTTGTTAAATCAATATTTGAAATTGTCCTTCCATCTGTGCTGAGACTTAGTGAAATATTTGATTTAAATATTTTATCAACTGAATGTAAGGCAATAGATTCAAAAGTGGCAGTTTTAATATTACTCGTTAAACAAATTTCGAGATGGATATCATTATTACTCAAATGTTTCATAAGGCTTTTATCCTCAACACACCGAACACCATGACCAATTCTTTTCACCTTAAGTCTTTTTAGCGTTTCTTTAATACTTTCTGGACCTTTGGCTTCACCGGCATGAGCTGTACTTTTTATATTGTTCTTATTTGCAAAGTTGAAGGCGCTAACATGATTATCAAGTGAATGTCCTGCCTCGTCTGCTGCAATATCCAAAGCAAAAACCCCTCTATTTTTAAATTTATCAACCAACCTAACAGTTTCCATACTTTGCATTTCGTCAAAATGTCTTAAAGTACATAATATGAGACCATAATGAATATCATATTTATCTGAACATTTTTTTGAGATATTATTTACAATTTCAACAACATCATCAGAGGATAATTCGCCTCTGCAATGTAACAATGGGGCAAATCTAATTTCAACATAAATAATATTTTCAGCTTTTAATTGTTTAAATAAGTCCTCTACTACCAATTTAATGCTTGTTTCATCTTGCATTAAATCAACCGCAAATTCAGCACATTTAATATATTCTTTAACAGAACTGCATGAATATGGTGCTTTAAAATTCTTATTGAAAGTTTGAATATCAATTTTAGGATTTATTTTTTTTACCACATCAAAACTCAAGCAACAATCCAAATGCAAGTGCAACTCAACTTTGGGAAGAATTTTGAGGTCTTTATCTGACATAATTTATATTCCTTTTTAATCCTTTAAATTTTGATCGCTTGATTGGACTTTCTTTAAATACTTTTCTAAATGTTTCTTCTGTTAAATCAATCCAATCTGATTTCTTAAACTTACTAAGTTCTGGTATAGTTTTAAAAAGGACTTCATCATTCGCTTTTGAGAATCTATTCCAAGGACAAACATCTTGACATATGTCACATCCAAAAATCCAATCCTTGAAATCAGTGGATAAATTTGATGAAAAATTATCTCTAAGTTCTATGGTGTAATAGGAGATGCACTTACTTGCGTCAAGCTTGTAAGGTTCATAAATTGCATCTGTTGGACATGCATCTATGCAAGCTGTACAACTTCCGCAGTGATCTGTTGTTAGGTTATCATAATTGAGCTCCAAATCAACTATTATTTCGGCAAGAAAAAAAAATGAACCTGATTGTTTATTAATTAAATTAGTATTTTTTCCAATCCAACCTAAACCACTTTTTTTTGCCCAAGCTCTTTCTAAAATTGGGGCTGAATCAACAAAAACTCTGCCCTCAAAATGTCCAAATTTAGTTTGCATGATATTTAAAAGTTCTTTAAGCTTCTTTTTTAGAACTATGTGATAATCTTTTCCATAGGCATACTTAGAAATTTTAAATGTTTCATCATTTTTCAGAACTCTTTTGGGAAAATAATTATATGTAAGAGAAATTACACTTTTAGAACCTTCAACTAACTTTGTGGTGTCCAATCTTTTATCAAAATTTCGTTCCATATATGACATCTTTCCATGGTAATTATTTTTTAACCAACTTTCAAATCTATCTGCCTCAGATGCTAAAAAACCTGATTTTGAAATACCACAAGACATAAAACCAAGATCGAGAGATTTTGATTTAATGAAATCTGTATATTGTTTTTTTAGATCCATTTTTAATCAAAAAGATCCTTTTGTGTTTTATTTGGTTTTAAATTAAGGTGCTCATAAGCTTTTGCAGTAACTTCACGTCCTCTTGGTGTTCTTATAATGAAACCTTGTTGAATTAAAAAAGGCTCATAAACTTCTTCTATTGTTTCTGCCGTTTCAGAAACAGCTGTCGATAGTGTATTAATTCCAATTGGGCCACCGTTGAATTTATTAATAATGGTATCTAAAATTTTATTATCCATTTCGTCAAGGCCAAATTTATCGACACTAAGCGACTCTAGAGCATATTGAGTTATCGCTAAATCAATCTTACCACTACCCTTAATTTGGGCAAAATCTCTGACTCTCCTTAAAAGTGAGTTGCAAATTCTTGGTGTCCCACGACTTCTTCCAGCTATTTCATCGGATGCAAAGTCTTCAATAGGAATATTTAATATTTCTGCACTTCTTTTGATAATTTTTGACAAAACATTTTTATCATAATATTCAAGTCTGTTATTTATACCAAACCTTGCTCTCATGGGTGCTGTCAACAATCCAGATCTGGTTGTAGCACCTATTAATGTAAATTGATTCAAATTAATTTGAACTGATCTTGCATTAGGACCAGTTTCAATCATAATATCAATTTTGTAGTCCTCCATTGCTGAATACAAATATTCCTCAACAACTGGTGACAGCCTGTGAATTTCATCAATGAATAAAACATCTCTTTCCTCTAAACTTGTGAGCAATCCTGCTAAATCTCCTGGCTTATCGATAACCGGGCCTGACGATACTTTTAATCCGACACCAAGTTCATTTGCTAATATATGAGCCAAGGTTGTTTTGCCTAAGCCTGGGGGGCCGTGAAGTAATGTGTGGTCCAAAGCATCCGAACGTTGATTAGCAGCTTCTACAAAAATCTTTAAGTTATCAATTACGCTTTTTTGACCATTAAAATCGGTAAAGTTAAGTGGTCTAAGCGCTTTATCGATTTCAACTTCCTCTGGGTTTAAATTTTCTTTAGTTGGATCCAAAGATTCGTTCATACCCAAATATAGCTATTCAAATTTAATGCTCTGTTATTTTTTCACCCTTAGCTATTGGTGTGGATTGTGGAACAAAATCTTTATTTTTCCCTGGCTTACTGTAATCATATGCCCATCTAAATACTTCGGGTATTTTACCAGGCCAGTTTCCATGAATATGTTCAACTGGAGCTGTCCACTCTAAAGTATTTGAATTCCAAGGATTCTTTTCAGCTTTTTTACCATAATACATACTGTGGAAGAAATTAAATAAAAAGATTAATTGAGCCATACCTGTTACTAATGCAAAAACTGTAATAAGAACATTAATGTCAGCTAAGTCATCAAAATAAGGGAAAGCAGTATTCGTATAGTACCTTCTTGGTAGACCAGCCATTCCAATAAAATGCATCGGGAAGAAAATTCCATATGCCCCTACAGCAGTTATCCAAAAGTGAACATACCCTAAAGTTTTATTCATCATTCTCCCCCACATTCTTGGGAACCAATGATAAACACCTGCAAATAGTCCATAAAGAGCGGAGATACCCATGACCAAATGGAAGTGGGCAACAACAAAATATGTATCATGAACGTTTATATCAAGAGCACTATCTCCAAGAATAATTCCAGTTAATCCACCAGTAATAAAAGTAGAAACAAGACCTATTGAAAAAAGCATTGCGGGGTTAAACTGTAAATTACCCTTCCACAAGGTAGCAATGTAATTAAAGGCTTTAACCGCTGATGGAATAGCAATTAATAATGTTGTAAAAGTAAAAACAGATCCCAGAAAAGGATTCATACCAGTTATAAACATATGATGACCCCAAACAATCGTTGATAAAAAAGCTATCGCTAGAATTGATGCAACCATAGCTCTATATCCAAATATTGGTTTTCTTGAATTGGTTGCAATAATTTCGGAGGTTATCCCAAGTGCTGGAAGTAAAACTATATAAACTTCAGGGTGACCCAAAAACCAAAATAAATGCTCAAATAAAACAGGGGATCCTCCTTGATAGTGCAATACTTCACCTTGAACAAAAATATCTGAGAGGAAAAATGAGGTTCCAAAACTTCTATCCATTATTAATAGTAATGCAGCGGAAAGTAAAACGGGGAATGAAATGACACCAATGATTGCAGTTATAAAAAATGCCCAAATTGTCAAAGGAAGTCTAAACATGGTCATTCCTTTGGTTCTTAAATTTAAAACGGTAACAATGTAGTTAAGTGATCCTAATAATGAGGAAGCAATAAAAAAGGCCATAGACACTAACCACAGAGTCATTCCTAATCCAGATCCAGGTTGAGTTTGAGGTAAAGCACTGAGAGGTGGGTAAATTGTCCAACCTGCAGCTGCTGGACCTGCCTCAACAAATAAGGAAGCAACCATTATTGCACTAGAAATAAAAAACAACCAAAAGGCAATCATATTAAGGAACCCAGATGCCATATCTCTTGCTCCAATTTGGAGTGGAATTAAAAGATTACTAAAAGTTCCACTCAACCCAGCAGTCAACACAAAAAACACCATTATGGTTCCGTGTATTGTTACTAGTGCCAAATATATGTTTGGATCCATAACACCATCAGGTGCCCAACGATCTCCTAAAAATAAATTGAAGATAGAAAATGATTCTTCAGGCCATGCAAGTTGGATTCTAAAAAGCAATGACATCAAAACACCTATGATACCCATGACAATAACACCCGTGATGAAATATTGTTTGGCGATCATTTTATGGTCTTGACTAAAAATCCATTTGGTCAAATATGTTTCTTCATGATGATGATGTTCATCATTATGTTCTGTATTATTATTTAAAGCTATTGACATAATATTTTTATTTACTGAATTGTCTCAGAAAATGTTGACTGAGAACTTAACCATTTATTAAAATCTTTTTCAGATTCGACTACAATTTTCATTTGCATATTATAATGTGAAGAGCCACATATTTTAGCACACAAAAGTAAATAATCAAATTGATATGGCTCCAAGGCCATTTCACCTTTTGCTATGAGCTCCTGACTATTATCATACCTAATTTTATTTATTCTTTCAACTTTCGATACTACATCGGGGTTCATTCTCATATCTGCTGTTGTTACAGTAGGAGTAAATGAAAATTCAGTTACCATTCCCGGAACACAATTCATTTGTGCTCTAAAATGAGGCATGTAAGCTGAGTGTAAAACGTCTTGTGAACGAAACTTAAAAATCACCTTCCTATCCACGGGCAGATGAAACTCTTGAGTCACAACAACATCATCCAAACCATTAGGGTCAGAAGAATCTATTCCAACAATATTTCTTCCATCATAATCATTTAAAAATCTAACATTTGCATCTCCCAAAACATTATCTTCCCCAGCATAACGTGCTTTCCAGTTCCATTGTTGGGCATATAACTCAATAACAAGCGCATCCTCGTCTTCATCAAAATTCATAATATCACTCCAAGTATTCATGCCATAAAAAATTAAAATGAACAGAACAATGGCAGGAATAATTGTCCAAATAAATTCAAGCTTATTATTATGGGTGATGAATGATGCTTTTCTGCCATTAATTCCTCTATACTTGTATGCAAAGTAGTGAAGTAAAGCCTGGGTTACAGTTTGAACAAATAGAATTAAAGCAAATGATATCCATAATAATGTATCATAAGTGTATCCATGTTCAGAAGCAGATTCAGGAAGTAAAACTTTTGTGTAACTCGCAAAAGAATAAATAGTAACCACATAAATAAATGCAAGAAATAAAAACATGAGTTTACCTTGCATATCATTATCCTTCTCCGAGGCTATTTGAGATTCATCACGCTTTACACCCAAATTTGAAACCTCAAAAATTTTCGAAATTTGCCATACTGAAATAGCTAGTAGTAAAATTGCAATTGCTGTAAGTAGAATAGTCATCAATTAATTTTTATTTTAATGTGGATAAACAAATTTTTTACTTTCAGTATTAAACGGATCACCTGATGCTTCCAAAGGTGCCTTGGTTAGGGATGAAAAAACTACATAAATAAAAATTCCTCCAAAAAACATAATTGAGCCAATTTCAGGAATACCAATAAACCATTGATCCCCAACCGCAGAGGGCATTATCATATTGAAAACATCTACATAATGACCAATCAAAATTATGATACCGGCCATAACAATAATCCAATTGGATCTCTTGAAATTGCTACTAATCAAAATCAAAAAAGGGAATATTAAATTTAGAACTACCATCCCCCAAAAGGTCAGAGGATAATCCTCCATTCTGGAAATAAAGTAAACAACTTCTTCAGGGATATTTGAATACCAAATTAGCATAAATTGAGAAAACCACAGATAAGCCCAAAAAACACTAAAGCCAAACATAAATTTTGCTAGATCGTGTAAATGATTACTATTTACATTAGGTAAATAACCGTTTGATTTAAGGTAAATTGATATTAACGCTATTGTTGTTACTGCTGAAACCACCATACTTGCAAAAACATACCATCCAAAGAGTGTGCTAAACCAGTGTGGATCAATAGACATTATCCAATCCCATGACATCATTGATTCAGTAACAAGGAAAAACACAAGGAATGCCGCAGAAAGTTTAAAATTCTTTACATGATTTTTGTTATCCTTTGAGTTGTCTTGCGCTATAGAAAGTCGTCTTGATACATACCTGTAAATTACCCAACCAGAAAGATAAAAAACAGCTCGAATTAAAAAGAACGTTGAATCTAAATATCCACTTTTTGCTTTAATAATTTTATCATGCTCAACAACTTCAGGATCCATCCATATAAAGAGGTGATTAAGATGCATTACGGAAAGTACTAAAATTACAATAACAAAAATTCCACCTGGTAAAAGATACCCAGTTATGCCCTCCATAACTCGAAATAGGAGCGGTGACCATCCAGCTTGAGCGGCCCTTTGTATAGCATAAAAAGCAAGGGTTCCTAATGAAATCATAAAAAAGAAAAATGCAGCCACATAAACAGCTGCCCATGGTCTATTAGCCAATTGGTGAAAAACATGTTCATCATGTGACATCACATGACCGTGATCGCCGTCATGATTTGAGTTGTACGATTTTTCATCGTGAGACGAATGCGAATCGTGACTATGTGAGTCATGTCCCATGCTTGCAATCATCTCTTTTGACTCTTCAATTGTTTTGGGTGAAGAATAAAATCCATATCCAATACCAAGTAATCCTAAAACGACAAGGACTAATGATAAAATTTTGATATTATTTGAAACAACGTACATATTATTTTTTTTCTAATTCTTCTCTTAGCTTCATTACATATTGTGCTATTTGCCATCTTTCTTCTTCATTGACTTGACCTGCATGAGAACCCATTAAATTGATTCCATACATCAATACGTGGTAAATTGAGCCTTCTGAAATATCACGGTCAGCATAGCTTGGGATTCCTAAAAATTTTTCTCTTTTCATTAAAATACCTTGCCCGTCGCCTTTTGAACCATGACAAACTGAACAATAAATTTCATAAAGTTCTTTACCTACACTCATGTTTTGTTCATTAATATCGAGCGGGGATTTTAAATACAATTTTGCATTTTCATATCCTTCATTAGTATCTTCATACTCATATGGCTGCCAACCCCTGGGTATTGATTTTTCAACCGGTTCTTGGGCTTGTATTCCATTTGGAAAAGCATCAGATTCTTGATATGTTTTATAACCAACTGATTCATACATGTTTGGGAAGTATTGATAGTTTGGTTTTGATGGATCAAAGCATGATACAATCATCATTGTTATTAAGATTAAAATAATATGTAACTGTTTTAACTTCATTAATTTAATTATCTAGAACATAGTTGTGCAACTGCTCAAAAGAAATTACACCATTCTTAAATTTTTCTTTTCCACTAACAATTTTTGATTTTATATTTTCTAATTTTTTATTAATTACTTCGTGTTCTGGATGCTTAGAGCTAACAGAATTTTTAGATGAGCTCCAATATTTTCGAAAAATTCTAATTCCTGTATTCTTCGCATACTGTGAACCTCTACCTTTTGTAAACTGGATTCTTAAATTTGAACTTCCATTGGAATACTTTCTTGAATGAAAAACGAATCCAACTGAAACTTGTGATGATTCATTTACCAACTTATTAGACTCAGCAACAACAGGTTGGTGTTCAATTATATCAATATTATGATAATCAGTCTGTTTGATGATAGACATAAGTTTTTTTTGATCCTTGAAAGATGTAATTTGAATTAAGAATTTATCATCTGTTGTCTCAGGAATTGGGTTTTCGGCTTTCTTGAACGGCCACAAACTACTTCTCACATAGAATGTTATAACCATTAAATGACCGGCAAAAAATACTGTTAGCTCAAAAATAACGGGGACAAAGGCCGGTAAATTTTCCATGAAACTAAAGCTTGGTTTTCCTCCAATATTCTGGGGCCAATCAACGATCATGATATAGTTAATCATTAAAATTGCAGTGGTCAAACCAATACAACCGTAAATAAAAGCAGCTATGGCGATTCGAGTTGGTTTTAAATCGAGTGCGTGATCAAGACCATGCACAGGAAAAGGTGTAAAAACATCCTTTATACTCACTCCACTGGATCTCAAATGCTTGACTGCAGATAATAATTTATCATCGTCATCGTAAATAGCATGTACGTGTTTATTTAACATGATTATCTCTAATTTGTTTATAATTATCTCCAGATGATTTTAAAATTGTTTTTACTTCAGCTTGTGCAATTACAGGAAATGTTCTAGAATAAAGCAGAAATAAAACAAAGAAAAAACCAATAGTACCAAGAAAAATACCTATATCGACGAATGTTGGTGAAAACATTGTCCATGATGATGGTAAATAATCTCTGTGTAATGATGTTACAATGATTACAAATCTTTCAAACCACATTCCAATATTAACAACAATTGAAATGACAAAAGAAAAAGTAATGCTAGTTCTTAATTTTTTAAACCACATAAATTGTGGTGAAAATACGTTACAGGTCATCATTGCCCAATATGCCCACCAATAGGGACCTGTTGCCCTGTTTAAGAATGCATACTGCTCATATTCAACACCAGAGTACCAGGCAATAAATAATTCTGTGATATAAGCACAACCAACAATGGAACCTGTAATCATGATTACAATATTCATCAATTCAATATGCTGTAGGGTAATATAATCTTCTAGGTTACAAACCTTTCTCATTACAAGAAGTAAGGTCTGAACCATCGCGAATCCGGAAAAGATAGCCCCTGCTACAAAATAGGGTGGAAAAATTGTTGTGTGCCACCCTGGGATTACAGACGTAGCAAAATCAAATGATACAATTGTGTGAACTGAAAGCACTAAGGGTGTTGCTAACCCGGCTAATACTAATGATACTTCTTCAAATCTTTGCCAATCCTTAGCTCTTCCACTCCATCCAAAACTCACAAGACTGTAAATCTTTTTTTGAAATGGCTTAACCGCTCTGTCACGAATCATTGCAAAATCTGGTAATAAACCTGTCCACCAGAAAACTAATGAGACTGTTAAATAAGTTGAAATTGCAAAAACATCCCAGAGTAGAGGCGAATTAAAATTAACCCATAATGAACCAAACGTATTTGGGATTGGTACAATCCAATAAGCAAGCCAAGGTCTACCCATGTGAATCACAGGGAATAAGCCTGCTTGGATTACGGAAAAAATTGTCATGGCTTCAGCAGACCTGTTAATCCCCATTCTCCACTTTTGCCTAAACAAAAGCAGAACAGCGGAAATCAAAGTTCCAGCATGACCGATACCAACCCACCAAACAAAATTCGTAATGTCCCATGCCCAGCCAACTGTTTTATTTAAACCCCAGGTTCCAATACCAGTTGATACAGTGTAAATAATACAACCTATTCCCCATAGGAAAAGTAGCAATGAAATAGTAAATACAATCCACCAATGTTTATTTGCTGAGCCCTCAATAGGCCGCGCAACATCAACTGTAATCTGGTGATAAGATTTATTACCAGTTACTAATGGTGCTCTGATCGGTGCTTCGTAGTGAGAACCCATATATTAAGTTTTTTTCATTTTGCCATTATTTCTAACCTTGGTATGATAAAAAACATTTGGTTTTGTACCTACATATTCAAGTAAATGATAGACTCTATCATCTTTACTTCTTTCAAAAACTTCGCTCTCTTCATTGTTAATATCCCCAAAACTCATTGCGCCAGTTGAGCAAGCTGCAGAACATGCACAAGCATCATTGAATTCATTTTTATCAACTTCTCTACCTTCGTTTTTGGCTTTTAAAATTACAGCTTGAGTTGATTGAATACAGAATGAACATTTTTCCATAACTCCTCTTGATCGAACAACTACGTCCGGATTTAAGACCATTTTACCTAGGTCATCGTTCATATGAAAATCAAACTCTTCATTATTGTTGTATAAAAACCAGTTGAATCTTCTGACCTTATAAGGACAATTATTTGCACAATATCTTGTTCCAACACATCTATTATAAGCCATATGATTTTGCCCCTGCCTCCCGTGTGAAGTAGCAGCAACAGGACAGACAGTTTCACAAGGTGCTTGATTACAATGCTGGCACATTACCGGTTGAAACACAACTTGTGGGTTTTCATTTGGATCTTCTAATTCTCCAAAAACATTTAAAGATTCTGACAACCCATCAATATTTTCTTTATTTTCTTTATCCTTTTCGAAAGAGACATCAGACGAATAATACCTATCTATCCTGAGCCAATGCATATCTCTGGATTTTCTTATTTCTCTTTTTCCCACAACGGGCACGTTATTTTCAGCATGACAAGCAATTACACAAGCGCCACATCCAGTACATGCATTTAAGTCAATAGATAACTTGAAGTGATGACCAATTGATCGATCAAACTCTTGCCAAATATTAACCTCCTTTTTATTCACAGCCGTTTCGATATGATTCTTTGAGACTACAGGAATTGCATTCCAATAATTTTTTGGTTTTGTGTTGTATGTCTCAAGGGTGGTTTCTTTAATAATATCTCCTCGACCCATCAAGGTATTTTGTAACTGTACACAAGCAAACTCATGAATTTCATAAACCGGCTTAAGGCTTACAAATTGAAGCTTCGAAAAATTATTGTATAGTCTAAAGGCATTTTGACCTGTCTTCATTTCAGGCTTTAGACCTTGAGTTCGGCCATAACTAAAAGATATCCCAACAGTTCCCTTGGCTTGTCCAGGTTGAATAACTACAGGTATCTTTATCTCTGTTTGCCCACAACTGACCAATGCATAATTACTATTTAAGGCACCATCAGATTCATTGTAATTCTTTAACCCAATGTTATCAGCATCAAATTTGGATACTGTTAAATAATTATCCCATGAAACTCTTGAAATTGGATCTGGGAATTCTTGAAGCCAAGGATTATTTGCCTGTTGACCATCACCCATTCCAGCTTTAGAATAAATAATTAATTCAAAGTCGTTCGAATTATTGGAAATCAAACCCCTAATATTTGTTGAAAAATTTAAATTACTGTTTGGTTTGAGCTGAATTTTATTGTCCTTTGAATAAACTCCATCATGTAGAACTTTATTCCATATTATTCCATTCTTTAAAATATTTGATTCCCAATTGGTTCTAATTTCATCATAATACGAATTTTCAGAGCCTGACCATTTCATCAAACATTCTTCAAATTGTCGAGTGTCAAAAAGTGGTTTTATGGTTGGTTGACATAAACTATATTCACCATTGATAAATTCAAAATCACCCCATGATTCAAGATAGTGAGGACATGCGGCAACATACTTTGATTCAACAGATGTCTCATCCATCTTCATTGAAAAATTGACCGAAAAATCAACATTGGATAACAAAGATTTAAAGTCCATTGTTTCAGGTAGAGAGTAAACTGGATTAACACCACTCATAATAATTCCACCGAGTGTACCATTTTCGTGATCTTTAATAATATTTTGAAGCTTTTTATCATCACCTTTTCTAAGCAAAGAAACCTTGGACCTATTTTTGACTTCACTTTTTAGGATTTCATTTATTCTAAAAGAAATTATTTGAGAATCGATATCATCGTGACCACAAAGTACAACAGAGTTTTTACCATTTGAAACCAATTCATCAATCAAAAGATCTAACTTTTGTTTCAATGAGTCTTCAAGATCAGGAACAGAAAAACTCTTGGATTCTAACTTGTTGTATATGTAAGCTAAAACGTGTTTTTGTTTGGTAGGTTTCAAAGGGATTCTGACATCGGCGTTCGATCCTGTAATAGACATATTAGACTCAATCTGAATATGTCTTGACATTTTAGCTTTTCCATTATTATTTTTCTTCGGAACTCTGTTTTTTACGTAATCTTTATCGTGGCTTGAACCCATCCAGTCTCCAAGAAAATCCGCTCCTAAGGATAAAATAAAGTTAGCTTTATCAAGATTGTAAAAGGGAAGTGCTCTTACTCCATACATAATTTCATGCGCATCTAGCACTGCTGATTCTGAAACCGCATCATACTCAATGTGTTTTACATTTTTGAATTTTTTAGTAAAAGATTCTATTATTTTTTTTGATGTCGGACTTACAATTGTATTAGTAATCAGGTATACACTTTTACCCAAATCATCTGATTTTTTTAAATGTGAAACAAGTTGATCATCCAAGTTTTGCCAAGAAATATCTTCACCATTGAATAATGGACCTTGAACCCTTCCACTATCATACATCGATAACACTGATGAATGAACTCTTGCATTCCCAAATCCATGATATTTAGATAATTTATTACTTTCAATTTTAATCGGTCTTCCTTCACGTGTTTTAACCAAAATATTGGCAGCATCATAACCATCGAACATTGTGGTTGCATAATAGTTTGCAATTCCGGGCCTAATTCTCTCAGGTTGAATAACGTATGGCACAGATCTGTGAACCGGGCCTTCACAACTTGCTAGTATTGCTGCAGATGTACTAAAGCCAAGATATTTAAGAAAATCTCTTCTGTTTGTAGAACTTTGTACGAGCTCATCGCTCATTTCTAAGTCGATTGGAAGCTTTTCTTGAAACTCATTATGCTTTAAGTCAGTGATATCTACGCTATTAGATAACTCAACCTCACTTTTCCAATATTTTTTTTCTCTACTCATTTAAAATTAATAATGACACTTGCCACATTCCAGTCCTCCCATTTGTGCAATGGTTAACTTTTCGACACCATATTTTTTTGATAACTCTTCATGAATCTTAGTATAATAATCATTGTCTTTAACTTTCACTTCAGACTCTCTATGACAGTTTATACACCAACCCATTGTTAATGAAGAATGCTGATATGCAATTTCCATTTCTTCAACAGGACCATGACATGTCTGACACTCAATTCCTGCAACATTAACATGCTGAGAGTGGTTGAAATAAACATGATCAGGAAGATTATGAATTCTCACCCATTTCACCGGTTCAGTCTCCCCAGTATACTGTCTGGCTTCTTCATCCCATCCAACAGCTTTATATAATTTTTTTATCTCGTTGGTATAAAACTCTTTTGTATATCCCTTCTCTAAATCTTCTTCTCCATTATACTCTGCAATATTTTCATGGCAATTCATACAAACATTCAATGATGGAATACCAGAATGCTTGGAAACTCTTGCTGATGAATGACAATATTGACAATCAATTTCATTAGCGCCTGAATGTATTTTATGTGAATAGTGTATGGGTTGTACAGGCATGTAACCTTGGTCAACTCCAATTTGCATCAACCAACCATAGGCAAAATAGGCGCTGGATAAAAGAAGAAAAACAACACTTGAAAAAACTAGAAATTGATTTTTCAAGAAAAGTTTCCAAACTGGCTCTGAGAAAATTTTAGTTTCCTTTTTCTCTACATGAATTCCATTATTGGCAGCAATAGCTCTCAGGGTTTTATTAACCAAAAACAACATTACAACAAGCACAACCAAAACGATAACAAGAATTACAAGAACTAAATCTTGAGAAAAAGAACTAGTAGTGCCTGTAGCCTGAGGAGCTGCAGCACTGACTGCCACAGCAACTGGTTCAGGTACGTAATCGGTGTATGCTAGTATGTTGTCAATATCCTCATTAGAAAGTTGAGGAAATGCATTCATTGCGGCTTTGTTCCACTCCTCCCAAATCGCAACTGCTCGTTCATCGCCAGATTTGATCATAGCTGAACTATTTTTAATCCAAGTGTATAGCCACTCTCTTTCATATTTTTCAGAAACTCCAGCTAAAGCTGGACCTATAAGATTTTTGTTTAATTTATGGCAAGCAGCACAATTCGCATTAAATAAAGATTTTCCTTTTGAGATGTCAACATCTTGAGAATGAGCACTTAACGAGAAAAACAATAGCAGAAAAAAAGCAGCAAGATTTTTTATAACATTTTTAATAAAAAGAACGTTATTTTTACCTTTGTAATTGTTGTAGTTTCTAGCTTTCAAAAATTAAAAAAAAAAGGTTATTTTTTTAATCGCATAAAGATACTAAACAAATTATAATTTGAGAAAAAAAAACAGATATAATTTTTGTAAGTTATGATTAAGTTAAATAGATATGTAATGCACAAAATAATGTATACGATTTTACTGTTAATCAGCACTTTAAGTTTTTGCCAAGAAACTGATATTGAAATAAGTAAAAGCGAAGTTTTTAAAAACCTATTGAATTTACATAAGATTGCTAGTGAAGAGAAGCATAATATTGATTACTATTCAGTTCAAATATATAATGGAAACTACAAGGATGCTGATTCTATTTATAATTTTTGCCAGAATGTATTTGTATCGGACTCAATTTTTTTATTTTATGAAACACCAAACTATAAAGTCCAGGTGGGAAAGTTTTGGGATAAGATGAAAGCACAAAAAAAACTTAAGGAAATTCAAAAGAAATTTAAATCTGCTTTTATTTTAAAGCCAAAAGGAGTTTAACTACTTACAGTTTTTTTAACCTGTAATTCCGTGAAGAATTCCAGATTATCTCCTATTTTGATATCATTATAATTTTTTAATTGTAGACCACAATCATAGCCCTTTGAAACTTCTTTTACGTCATCTTGAAATCTTTTTAAAGAGGATAAGGTGGTTGTTAAAATTACAATTCCATCTCTAACTAGTCTTACATTAGATTTTCTAAATACTTTTCCGCTTGTAACCATACAACCAGCAATTGTTCCAATTTTTGAAATTTTAAATGTTTCTCTGATTTCAGCTTGACCAGTAATTTCTTCTTTAACCTCGGGAGATAACATACCCTCGATTGCATCTTTAAGATCATTGATGGCATCATAAATAATGGAATAATTTCTAATATCAACTTCTTCCTTTTCAGAAATTATCCTTGCATTTCCAGTGGGTCTTACATTAAAACCAACAATAATTGCTTCAGATGCAGAGGCTAGTAAAACATCTGATTCAGTTATGGCTCCAACTGCTTTGTGAACAATATTAATTTGTATTTCATCACTAGAAAGTTTTTGAAAAGAATCAGAAAGTGCTTCTACAGAACCATCCACATCTCCTTTAAGAATAATATTCAACTCTTTAAAATCTCCAATTGCAATTCTTCTTCCAATCTCATCTAAGGTTAACTGTTTTTGAGTCCTGACGCTTTGTTCTCTGACCAGCTGAGTTCGTTTTGATGCAATTGTTTTAGCTTCTTTTTCATCACTAAAAACATTAAACTTATCGCCAGCTTGTGGTGCTCCATCTAAACCAAGGACAGCGACTGGTGTTGACGGTGGTGCTTCATTTATTTGATTTCCTCTTTCATCATATAAAGCCTTAACTTTACCGCTATATTTCCCAGCCAAAACATAATCTCCAATTTTTAGAGTCCCTGACTGAACAAGTAATGTTGAGATATATCCCTTTCCTTTATCTAATCTTGCCTCAATGACTGAACCAGTTGATAATTTATTAGGATTTGCTTTAAGTTCTAAAAGCTCAGCTTCTAATAGAATTTTATCTAAGAGTTCTTCAATTCCAACACCCTTTAGAGCAGATATATCTTGACTTTGAATATTTCCACCCCAATCTTCAACTAGAAGATTCATTCCTGAAAGCTTTTCTTTAATTTTTTCAGGGTTAGATACATCCCTATCAATTTTATTGATTGCTATTATTATTGGAACTCCTGCAGCTTGAGCATGACTGATGGCTTCTTTTGTTTGTGGCTGTATATCATCATCTGCAGCAATTACTATAACAACGATGTCTGTTAATTGAGTTCCCCTAGCTCGCATTGCAGTAAAAGCCTCATGACCAGGTGTGTCTAAAAATGTGATTTTTTTTCCGCTTTTTAAATTAACAATATATGCTCCAATGTGCTGTGTAATTCCTCCAGACTCACCAGCAACAACATTTTCCTTTCTAATGTAATCTAAAAGTGAGGTTTTACCATGATCTACATGACCCATTATTGTAACAATTGGAGGTCTTATTTCTAGATTTTCAGGTACATCCTCATCTTTTTCTTTAATTGCTTCCTCAATTTCAGCTGTTACAAAATCTACATCATAGCCAAACTCGTCTGCAACAACCGTAAGTGTTTCAGCATCTAGTCTTTGATTCATAGTAACCATTATACCCAATGTCATGCATGTTGATATAATATCATTAGATGAGACATTCATCATAGTTGCAATTTCACCAACGGTGATAAATTCCGTCACCTTTATAGATTTTTTATCAGAATTGACTTTCTCAAGATCATCTTCGCTTCTTTTTTTATGAATATCTCTTTTCTCTTTTCTATATTTCGATGCTCTGGATTTTGAGGAAGATTGTAGCTTCTCAAGTGTTTCTTTAATTTGTTTTTGAACAATATCATCTGTAGGTGTTGTGACGTTTCTCATTTCCCTTTTGAGCTTGTCTTTATTTTCAGATTTTTGATTGTTATTTGAAACAATATCTTTAGCAATTCTTCTTCTTTTTCTTTTGGATTTAACTAAATTGTCATCTGTTTTTTTAATCTTATCGAGATCTATTTTTTCACCTGTCTTTTTTAATCCTGATAATTTTTCAAACTTGGTTTGAATTTTAAAATCATCTTTTTGAACGATCTTCTCATCAATTTTTTTCTTATCATTTTCAAGTGCTGAGTTTTGATCAGATTGCGGTTTTTCCTTTTTTTTATTAAGGTTTATCTCACCGACTTTTTTAAACTTAGGTATTGAAGAACTGGAAGTTATAACTTGATTTTTTTCTTTTTCGAGTTGTTCTTTTTCAAATTTAATTCTTAGTTCCTCTTTTTCTTTTTTTTTTTTTTTGCTTTTTTTTTTTTTTTTTTTATTATTTTTTTTATTATTTTTTTTTTTGATTTTTTTTGAAACTTTTCTTGCTCCACCTTTTTTTTTAGTGCTTCTTTTTTTAGTGCTTCTTTTTTTATTAGATTTACCTCCCATCCAGATAAAAGGTGTATCCATATTTTTTTTACACTTTCCGTCTTCTATTGCTTCATTAAAAGAATAACCATTTTCTATTGCATTATCTTTTCCTTTTATAATTTCAATAACATTTCCATCTTCGTCTTTTATTTTTATATCAAAAGCTTCGTTATACTCTCCTTTTGTTTTACATTCACTATCATTAAGACAAGAATCTTTTCCTGTTTTTGTTTTTCCCCATTTATATACGGGACCTTCATCTGGGTCCCCAAAATCCTCCGTTTTATATTCACACTGTTGTGTAAATGTTTTGAATTTTACATTTTTGCAACTATTAAATTTTTTAAGTTGATCCAAAGATCTTGATGCTAAACATTTGTTTCTCCTTTTTTCGTTTTTTAATTTACCACAACATTCACCCCTTAACTCTTTATTAGTTTTACTTCCATGCTTATCACCACCTTTTTTATTGGATTTCTTTTTTTTTCCACCTTTTTTAAATGCTGATAGCACGTTTTTCTGCATGTTTCGCATTTTTTCTAATTCCTTCATTACTTTATTTTTTTTTTCACTGGGATTATTTAATATATTTAGAGCTGACTTCATTATTTCAGGATCTTTAAAATTTGTTCCAGGGGGAAAACCAATGTTTGCTTTTATTAATGCTTTTTTCATTAATTCATGGTCTACTGGTTCACCACCTTTTTGTCTTCTCTTTAATTTTGTTTTTTTACTCATGACACCAGAAGTTTTTTTACAAACAACTCCTTTTTTTACTTTAACCCCACTTTTATGAGATTTACATATACTTTCATATTCTACTTTGTATAATACTTTTCCACTTTTATCTTTAATAACTTTTGGAGTTCTTAATTTCTTTCTTTTGCAAATGTAAGTAAAATGTTTTCCACTGCTTCCTCTTGTTGTTTCTTTAATAGTAATATATAAAGTACAAACACCTCTAATTTTTTTTACAGAGCATAAATTAGTAAGTGCCTTTTTAGCTGCGGAAGCAGGAGTTTTACTGATAAATCTTGAATTTTCTGGGAATTTAGTTTTACACCCATTTGATTTTTTAGCTGATACAATTTTAAATGATCTTTTTCCGTCCATTATCTTTCTTATTTTTTATAATATTAACTAAGATTTTTTTTTGAATAAATTCTTAAAAAAATCTATAAAATTAGTCGCGGAATTACTTTTTTTATTATTTTGTTTTAATATTATTTTTTTTTGTAAACAATAAATTTCAATTAATAAAGTTATAAACTTTGTAAAATTTGTTTTATTTTTTGCTGAAAAATATAATATTTCTGAATAAATATTTTTTTTTAAAAATAAAGTAGCATTTAAATAAGTTTCTTTCTGTA
>ENA-OSEY01000659-OSEY01000659.1-marine-metagenome-genome-assembly--contig:-NODE-659-length-24606-cov-3.554609_pt1 | contig 24606 bp, 9 predicted proteins | sample MGYA00248465_ERZ534230 | MGnify/ENA primary metagenome ERZ534230 (study PRJEB26409, sample SAMN06344110) | marine metagenome | isolation source: Sea water from surface | place: Atlantic Ocean:Southern...
GAAGAAATGTATGTGAAAGAATTTTTATTGTTTGTGGCTAAGATTCACCAACTGAACAACCCACAAGATGCTGTTGATGATGTCATTGGAAAAGTAGGACTAACTTCAGAAAAAGGTAAAAAAATTGGACAACTTTCTAAGGGATACCAACAACGTGTAGGGATTGCTCAAGCTATAATTCACGATCCCGATGTGCTTATTCTTGACGAACCTACAAGTGGTCTAGATCCATTACAATTAGATGAAATCAGAACCCTAATTAAAACTCTTGGTAAAAATAAAACCGTTCTTTTATCTACCCACATTATGCAAGAAGTGGAATCTATTTGTGATCGCATCATTGTGATTAAAAAAGGGGAAATAGTAGCTGATCAAGGGATTAATGACGACCTAAACCGTTCCGATGAACAAGTAATTGTAGTGGAATTTGACCAAGAACCCAAGGAAGAAAAGTTAATTGCATTTCTGGGGGAAAAAACCAACATAAAAAAGAAGGGGTCGTCTTGGGTGATTGCATCCAAAGAGAATAAAGACCTAAGAAGAGAAATAGCGTCATTTGCTAAAGAACATAGTCTTCTTATTCTAGAGCTCAAAAAAGAATCTGCTAAACTGGAAGATCTGTTCAAAAAATTAACGAAATAAATTTTTTCTTTTTGACTTTTTTTTACATTTGCGCCAATAATACGGTGGAGTGATTTGACTGCTTGCAACCACATCAAAAAAGCTAAAATGATGATTTCACCATCTATGTTTAAATTTAATTTATAAGATATGTCATATCTATTTACATCCGAATCTGTTTCCGAAGGTCACCCTGATAAGGTAGCTGATCAAATCTCTGATGCGCTCATTGATCATTTTTTGGCTTTTGACCCATCCTCAAAAGTAGCTTGCGAAACACTTGTTACGACAGGTCAAGTAGTATTGGCAGGAGAAGTAAAATCTACTGCCTATTTAGATGTTCAAAAAATTGCAAGAGATACCATTAATAAAATTGGATATACAAAAGGAGAATATATGTTTGATGGGAATTCGTGTGGAGTACTTTCCGCCATTCATGAACAATCACCTGACATCAATCAGGGAGTAGAAAGAGCAAGTCTAGAAGATCAGGGAGCAGGAGACCAAGGAATGATGTTTGGTTATGCGAGTAGAGAGACCGATAATTACATGCCTTTACCTTTGGAAATATCCCATCTGTTACTTAAAGAATTAGCTGAGATTAGAAGAGAAGGAAAGCAAATGACTTACTTAAGACCCGATTCTAAATCTCAAGTAACTATTGAATATGACAATGAGAACAATCCGATTAAAATTGATGCCATAGTAGTGTCAACTCAGCATGATGACTATGCATCTGAAAAGGAAATGCTTGAACAAATTAAAAGTGACGTGATTCATATTTTAATACCTAGAGTTAAATCCCTACTTCCTCAATCTATACAACAATTATTTAATGATGATATCACATACCATGTTAACCCTACCGGAATTTTCGTCATTGGAGGACCACATGGAGATACGGGACTTACGGGAAGAAAAATTATTGTTGACACCTATGGTGGTAAAGGGGCACATGGCGGTGGTGCTTTTTCTGGAAAAGACCCAAGTAAAGTAGACCGATCTGCAGCTTATGCTACTAGACATGTTGCTAAAAATTTAGTGGCTTCGGGAGTAGCAGATGAGGCTTTAGTACAAGTGGCTTATGCTATAGGTGTAGCTGAACCAGTAGGTTTATATGTCAACACATTCGGAACATCTAAGGTTGATTTCACTGATGGAGAAATTGCTGAAAAATTACACGATATTTTTGACATGAAACCCTATGCCATTGAGCAAAGATTCAAACTTAGAACACCTATATATTCAGAAACAGCTGCTTACGGACATATGGGCAGAAACCCTAAGAAAGTAACAAAAACATTCGTTTCCCCTGATGGAGTTGAAAAAACGATGGAAGTAGAGCTATTTCCATGGGAAAAATTAGATTTTGTCGAAGCAATAAAATCAAATTTTAAACTTTAAATCTTTTTGACTTTTAAAACTTTCGTAAAGTTTTCATTAGATAACTTTAAAAAATACATACCAACTTTTAAATTATTCATAAAAACATTTATTTCACTCGAAGTAATTGTTCTATAAAAAATAGTTTGGCCAATATTATTGAATAACTCAATAGTGTAAGGTAAATTGATGTTGGTACTTATATGAAATTCTGTTAGAAATGGATTTGGATATAAATTCACAAAAATATCAGAACTATTATAGGCTAACCCTACAATATTGAAAGGGTAGATATTTGATGTTACGCTGCATCCGTTGGAATAAGTAACCTCAACCGAATAATATCCGGGGATGGTTGGGACAAACGATTGTGTATTTCCATCTACAAAAATAGGATTACCATTTAAAAACCATTGATAGCTATCGCCTGTTTGCGAAGCATAAAAAATACTGTCCACTACAATTACAAATACTTCGCTAGCAGGTAAAACAGAAACATCAACAGAATTTGATGGACAGGATGTTTTGGAGGTAGATAATACTGAAGAATGGCTGTAACCAAGACCATAATCAACAGATCCAGTAAGATTATATATATGAAGAGGATTATTGCTATCATTAAAGGTTTGATCACCAAGTTGTCCATTGGTATTCCTTCCAAAACTCCAAAGAGAGTTATCACTTCTACTTAAGAATGTATTATTGTAACCAGCTTTTACATTGGTAATTAAACCTACTGAACTGACCAGTACAGGAATTAAGCTATTTAAATTATTTCCAGTACCTAATTGTCCATTTTGATTATTCCCCCATGAATAAAACTTTCCGTTTGACAACTTAGCAACAGAATGATCCAAACCACCATCAACAAGATCAACATTGGGTAAATTAATCTCTGTAGGCACAATTTTATTGATGTTATCTCCTGTTCCCAGCTGACCCATTGAATTGTCTCCCCATGCCCATAAGACACCATTAGAATCAATTGCAAAACAATGATGACTTCCAATAGCAATTTTTGCTATTCCAGAAATATTAATTTGAGTGGGGTTTTTTCTATTTATTAGGTCCCCTGTTCCTAGTTGTCCATATTGATTATCTCCCCAAGAAAAAATCTTTCCATTTTGATCCAATGCAATTGCATGAGCTGCCCCCGCCTTAACATCTTGAATACCCGAAATAGTCTGAATAATTAAAGGATGGTTCCTAGTTATTGTATCTCCCAATCCAAGTTGACCATGACTATTTTCTCCCCAAGAAAAAACTGTTCCATTATTCTTGAGCGCAACTGTAAATCTATCTCCTGCATCAAAATTACTAACTTGATTAAGAATAAGAACTGGAGTATTTTTAGACCCATAAGTGGAATCTCCAAGCTGTCCAAAATCATTTTTTCCCCAAGCATAAAGATTATTAATAGAATCTAGAGCAACATTAAAATACCTACCACTATTGAGTTCTAATACGCCAGATATTCCTTCCACACTTTGATTAATAATTGAAGATAAAAAGTTACTATTTCCAAGTTGACCATAAGTATTACTCCCAAAAGATTCTATTTCATAATCCCCCCCCAAAGTAATTGTCGTATTGTATGAACCGGAATTAAAAGCGGTATAACTTGATGTGTTTTCAGAGCTAATATCAACAGAATTAAGTTGCCATTGATTGAAATTAGTATAATCAGAAATAAAAACAACGGAATCTCCTTGACACAAGTCAATTGGTCCAGTTGGGTTAATTGAAGGGCTATTTAATACCACCATTAATTGTTGATCATCTGAAAGCTGTGTACAATTGGTAGAAGAATTATAGCCGTTAAAAGTAAGCACCTGAGAATTATTAAAATTTGATGAAGTGTAACTGTTATTGGTACTTAAAGATTGAACACTTATTCCATCAATAAAAAATTCATACTGGTCGGCACCAAGTGCTGTGAAAATAACTTGACTTCCTTGACAAATCATATTATTTGAATTACTTGAAATAGATAAATCCATTTTATTGACTAAAAAATGTATAGAATCTGAACTTGAACTACAATCGCCATTATATCCAATAGCATATATGGTATCTTCTTGCTCAATTTCCGATAAGCTTAAAGTATTTTGTGAAGAAGATAATAAAGAAGTGTTACTATAAAAGTTATAGTCACTGGCTCCAGAAGCAGTAAATGTAACCAGCTCGCCAAAACAAATAGTATTGTCAGGGTCAGATGAGGTTAAATTGACATTTGGAATATCATTTACCAAAACATTTATGTTTCCACTTGGTGAGGAACAATTGTAATTGTGCCCTAAAACATTTATCACGGCACCATTAGTTAAACCATTGATTAATAAAGTATCCATGGAGGATTGTCCTTGTGAAATTCCAGAAATAAAAAACTCATATTCTATAGCACCATATCCAATAACTTCAAAAGAGTCTCCATCACATATTGTAGAATCTAAATCAGTAGTTAAAATAGTTGTAATTGGATAATTATATACAGTAAACTGATAACTACTATCAGCATATTTAGAACAACCATTAGTAAAGCCTGAAATAGTAATAATATCTCCATTTGTCAATGAATCGGTATTGTAACTAAATTGATTGGAAATAAAATTTCCATTTAAAAAATAATTAATAGAATCCGCACCCGAAGAATTGAAAGATATTGTATCTCCACTACAAATAATATTTGATGCTGAAGAAACCAAAACATTCACGTCAGGTAAAGGAGAAATATTATAAGCAATTGTGTCCTGAGCACCATTAGAACAACCATTTGTGGAAGTACCCATCATTGTAATTACTTGTCCGTTGAGTAACGAAGAGCTACTAAAATAAGAAGTAACAGTAGCTGGTCCGGAAGATACATTATCAATAAAGAATTCATATAAACTTGCACCTGAACAATTTATTGTCACCAAATCTCCAGCGCAACTAGTTGTATCTAAATCAGTTAAAGTTAATCTAGGTAAAGGCAAATCATTAACTACTAAACTTATTGAATCTTTGCCAAAACAATCATTACTTTTTCCTGTTACTATAACAAATTCATTATTGCTTATTGAATCTGTTTGATAAGTGTTTAAAGCAGAAAAACCCGATATTAAATTAGTACCCAAACTAAAGGAATACTCATTTGCACCTGTAGCAGTAAATATGACATTATCTGATTGACAAATTATACCATCAATATCGTCAGAAGACAATAAGACTACTGGACTTGCATTAACTGTGAAAGTGTAGCTAATTAATGATGGAGAAGAACACCCATTTTCAGTACCAGTTACTGTAACTGTTTGTCCATTTTGAAGATTATCAAAAAATAAACTATCTGTTGAAGAAGAAATTCCTTGTGTAAAACCATCTACAAAAAATTCATAATTCTGCGCACCTGATGCAGATATTATGACAGTTTCGTTATCACATATTATGTTATCATTATCTGAACTGTATAAATTAACCGTTGGCAAAGGAATAACATATACACTGAATACATCATTAGCATATTCCGAACATCCGTTTCTATTTCCAATTAATTTGATTGTATTATTTCCAGAAGGAAGAGTCACATTAAAATTTCCGTTTAATGTTGTTGAAAGAATTGCATTACTTACTTCTAAATCATATTGAGTAACTCCAAAACCATATCCACTAAAAGAAATCATTTCTCCTTCACAAATAGTATCTCTGTTAGTCAAATAATTGAAATTAAGAGAGATTGGTGGCTCTACTGTAAAATTGAAATCCGTTAATCCAGTACTTTCACATCCGTTGGTTGATCCAGTAACTGAAACAGTTTGCCCATTGGTAATTGAATCTGAAATGTATACATTGTCTACTGTTGGGCCATATGCAATAACTCCATCAACTAAAAAAGAATAGTTATCCGCACCAACTGCACTAAAAACTACTTGCTCATTAGAACAAATAGAAACATCAGCATCTGAACAAAATAAATTAACATTTGGGGTTGCTAGCACTGTCATACTATTACTTAAAACCAAACTTGAACAACCACTTTGAGTTCCACTAACAGAAATAACATCGCCATTATTTAATGTACTTGTTGAAAAAGAACTTGAGCCACTTGAAGACTGAACAATTGAAGCGTTATTATAAAACTCATAAAGAGATGCTCCACTTACAGAAAATTGTATTTCATCTCCATCACAAATAGTATCATTTGTTGAACTATTTGTTAAAAGTAAAGAAGGATTAGGGTTGACAAACCAAGAAGTTGAATCAGCACTTAAAACTGTGCAACCTATGGATGTTCCCTCAGTTGTTACTACTTGACCATTTCCAATTTGAGTTGTTAAAAAGTTAGCGTTTGTACTAGGTCCTTGTTTAGAAATACCATCAATAAAGAATTCATATTCATCAGAGCCAGTTGCATTAAATTCTACTTGCTCACCGTCACAAATTACTAAATCTAAGTCTGTGGTGGTTACCAAAGGAACTGGGTTTGGATTTACAGTCATAGTAAGTGTAGTTACAGATTCGGAATAACATGTAGTTGCTAAATTTTTTCCTCTAACTCCAAATATTTCAGTATCATTTATGGTATCAATAGCCAAAACTGGATTAGCACTGTAATAATTAATATCTTCACCATCCAACAAAAAAACATAATTGTCAGCTCCAGATGCAGTAAAAGTAACTAACTCTCCTTCACAAATTATGTTATCGCTATCAGAGCTAGTTAAATTAACTACTGGCAAATCATTGACTGTAAAGGGCAATGCATCACTAAACTTTAAACAGCCATTAAGAGTAACCTGAACTCTAACAGAATCTTCGTTAACTAAATTGGTTAAATAACAAATAGTATCATTTCCATTCAAAAAAGAATTAGTATTTAAATAAAAATTGTAGTTAGTTGCGCCAGGACTGGAAACATAAAATTTTACTGAATCTCCCATACAAGTTGTAGAATCAACCGCATCTGAACTAAAAAAAATACTTGCATCATTTATATTTATAGAGTCTGAATAGATACTGAAACATCCATTAGAATAATAGGCAGTCAAGTCAACATAATACTTTCCTCCTTCTAAATAATCATGGGATGGATTAATATCCGTACTTGTTGAATCATCACCAAAACTCCATAAATAAGTTAAGTCATTTCCACCAAGATAATCTGTTGAATTATTTGAAAAAATAGCCAAGTCATCCAAACAAGTTTGGTAATTTCTTGAGAAATTAACATTAGCGGGTTCAGTAGATAAAAAACTTACATTAGTATTTAATCCGTTATCAAAACCAAAAAGTACTTTTATAAGAGCACCACTAGCATTTAAACCTGTTAAATTACATACCTTAAGCTCAGCACTATTAATACAATTAATAAAAAAAGTCCCTGATCCTTTACTTTTTATAAATATGGTATCTGTTTCACATTCTCCATTAGCAATCAAACTATTATTTATTGATAAAGTTTTGTTTTCCTCAACTTGAATAATTGACCCCTTTTCAATTTCCAAAATATTAACATTGAAATCTCCGTTTAAAGTGATAATAGAAGATGATGAACCATATAATTTTATAAGATTAAAACTTGTGGCATTTGCATCTCTAGAATTGAATACTGCATTACTACATCCCTCACCAAAATGAATTTTAGAATTTGACAAGCCAGAGAGATATACTCCGCTCGTATTAATTTCCTCATAAACTTCTATGTAGGAAGAACCAAAATTTAAATTTAAGTCTGTTGTTGAACTCAAGTCTAATTTTCCAACAAAAATTGAATCATTTGAACTTTTGAATGAACCTCTAGAAACCTTTAGCACATTAGAATTTAACATATTTAATGTGCCATTAAGAGTTATTGTATCATTTTCAGTTTCTCCATCAATTGTAATATTTGCACCAATACTATTACCATTAGTTGTAAAATTCCCATTAATATTTCCTGATGGAATAAATTTAATTTCTGGATAATCCCCATCACTTGTTATAGTGATACCATTTTCTAAAATGAAATCTTTACCTATATTTAAGCTTTTGGATAAATTAAACTTGGGGGAAAACACCTCAGACCCGGCTGTATATATGATTTTAGCACTAGCTGGCACATCAATATTTACTATTTCATTTGAAGAACTAAATGAATTATTATCAAAATAAACAGTATCATTAATTGTTGGTAAACAAGTTGCCTGAACTCCAACTGGAGATTCCCAATTATTAACATCTCCCCAATTTCCGCCATTTTGCCTCCAATAAAAATTAGTCCCTGCAGCAAGAGGAGTGGTAGACCAGTTTAAAGTGGAATTGTGAAGAGAGGAATTCGTTAAATTATAGGTTTCGCCAGAAACAACCTGTGCATCTAAATGGTTTATTTCAACATAATCAAGATCTAAAATATTAAAACCGGTTTTTAAAATTTTAGGAGGATTTGGTGAATTAGTGTTTATAGCTCCTATTCTTACAATACTATCACATGATGAGTTTATAAAAATTGAGTCTGTACTTATTTGTGAACCACCTTCAACAAGCAATTCCGAACCTCCCATAATATTTATGAACTTATAATTATTTGACCCATAAATATGAGTTGATAAATTATTGATTTCAAGCGTGTCAAAAAATTGACCTTCAGAAATAATTCTTGATGGGTTTGAATTTATTTGATTGGAACAAATTAATTTAGAAGATGTAGTATTTAAAGTTAACCCTGTAGATTCTAGTTCTAAAATATTTTCAATTCCGGTTAGATTTATGGTTGATGAACTAAGATCAATTACTCTTGGATTAGAAGCTGATGATGACAAATATTCTATGTTGTAATTGTGTATTCCAAAGTCAATACTTCCAGATTGGATATCAATGCCCTTAGTTGATAAATAGTCACAAGAAAAATTCCATAATCCTGTTCCCGAATGAACCAAATCAGCATTTATTTGAACTCCACAAGAATTAATTTCACCATTATCTGTTCCAGCTAATAAAATAGTTCCACTAAAAGATGCAGTCATTGGAGTATTCAGAGTGAGTTCTTTTTTTAGCTTAAGAGTAGTATTTGAACCCGCAAAATCAGGAGATTTAATAGCAGCAGTATTTTCCCATTTCACAGCAGCGGCAAAACCATTAACATCCAGAGTTACGATTTGGTTTGGAGAAGAAAATGAGTTATCATCAAATATCACCGTGTCATTAGGTCCAGGAATACATCTTGTTGACCAATTCAAAGAATCACTCCAATTTCCAGTACCACCTATCCAGTATACATTTCCATTTGAAGGTTGTTCACTTATTGTCCATCCTATATTTCCTCCGTTATCAAAAGAATTTATTGCTGTGTATGTTCCGCTAAGCGTACTAATTGCTCTCAAACTGTTGTAATTAATTGTGTGGCCTCCTGAAACCTTAAAATAGGCAATACTATCATATGAAGATGAACTTAAAACGGAAATTTGAGAGCAAGATCCATCAATATTTGCAGTATTTGCAAATAAGGTATCTGATTCATCAATAATTAGGTGAGTACCTGAAGTAGTAATTAAATTATTGATCGCTGAATTATCTTCAAATAAGATGATTGCTCCAGAAACAATTACATTCGATATAGTATCAGTAATACCACTAGAAAAAAACCGAACAGTATCAGTGCTAAGGTTTGAAAAGTTAAAAGTAGCTAGCTGATCATAAAGAAATAAGTTAACAGGTGAAAAATTAAAAGCCGTATCGTATCCAGTTATTATAATATCAGCTGTTCCTGCATATAACGTTCTTGGCTTAAAACCATTCATCCAAAATTTTGTGCAAGTGATATTAAAAATACCATTTTGCATACCATAGCCAGTGGAGCGGTCTATAATTGTATTGTTTCTACTTTCTCCTAGTAGGAAAAATTCTTTACCACTATAACTAATATTTTCATTGTAAATACCATTACTTAAATAAATAGTATCCCCGTCAGCAGCTGCATCAACCGCCAACTGTATCGTAGAATATTCACTTGGCACCAAATGCATACTTGAAGTAATCACTAAACTCGTGTCAATGAACCCGTCTAGGGTAATTAGTTCTCCAGTTGCTAAAGAGCCTTGTGTAATTTTTAGTTGATTGTTAACATGAAAATCATCCTGTAAAAACCAAGAACCAACTCCATCAAAATTTACTTCCCCATTAAATGATACGTTAGAAGATAAAATAGATGATGTAGAAGCACTTGTAAAAATAAGCTTTCCATTATAAATATTTGTAAATGAAACGTTTGATAGCCAACTCCCTGAAACATAAAATTCTTTTGAAATATCACCTGTTATAGTCATGGAATTTGTAATGCCAGAAAAGTCAAAATTTTTACAATACATAATGTCTTCATCCAAAATAATTGTCGAAGAAGAGTTGAAGGAGTTTTCATCAAAAAAAACATTATCAGATATAGTTGGAGAACTAGTATGCATTTGAGAACCACCACTATTTGTAGCCCAGTGCATAGAAAAATCAGACCAGTTTCCAGAATTACCTACCCAATAGTAATCGGCTGCATCACATTCATATCCAAAAAATGAAAAAATAAATAGTACAAAAAATGAAAACCTAAAAACCATATATTATATCCATAAAATTAGTTATTAAAAGATAATCTCCTGTTATATATTAAATGATTTAAATAAAAATCTTTATTAATTTATTTACTTTTAAATATTTGTAATTTTATAATAAAATCTATCAATGAAAAATCTAATTTTTTCCATTTCATTTATTTTATTTCAGCTTATAAACTATTCACAGGCCCTTCCAAAGAGAAATTTACCTATAACAGATGGAACACCCATAAAATTACAAAATTCCATATATACAATTACTCCACCTAGTGGCTATTTATACATGCCGCAGTATGCTAGTTTTATGAATAATGAAAAAGAGACATCAATTACTGTTACTGAGCATGATTCATCAAGCTACTACATGATGGTTACTGCAATACTTAAAAGCGACTTTTCAAAACAAAGAATGCAATTAATTGATCAAGAAGAATTAAAAGATGGGAAAGGTTTTACATTCACTTTTCTTTTTGATGTGCAAAATATTCCTGTTGAAAGGATGATATATATTAAAGGGGATAGTAAAAAATGTGTTGTTGTTAACTGTAACTATAAACAGGTGGATAAAATCAAATATTTAGGCGAATTAAAAGAGAGTGCTTTTTCTATTTCTGAATAATTTGATTAATAAAAAAAAAATATTCCTTTTTGCTTTAGTACTTAATCTACTTACTGTAAATATTAAAACAGAAGCACAAACTACTACAAAAATTGATTTATCCAATTTCTCAACAACAGGGCAACCAATGTTTGGAAGTGGTTTTAATTTGAATTTTGAAATTCCAATTTTTCATGTTCCATGGAACAGTAGTTTTGGACCTGCTGGAGGTATAGCTGATCCTGGATTTGGTTTGGGGCAATATGGATTTGAAATAAGTGGGGGGTCTCTTGGAAATATTGGAGCAAAACTATACTCTAGAAATTGGTCTGGAGGAGATATTGGAGTTGATTATCCAGTAGATATTAAGTTAACCTACCCCTCTGACTTCACGTTCAACAGAGGAGATAAAATTAATATTAACTCCTCGTATACACTAAATAGTAATGCGAAGATAAAAAGTCAATTTCCTGCTGCTGGTAATGTCGGACTAGAAATGTACTTTTTAATGCGCTTTTGGCTTAACCCTAGGATATGTTTTTATAGTTGTATCAGTCCAGGGTTTGATACAGGAGATCTTGGAACAACACTTACAATATTTGATGTTTCTCCAAATCAGGCAACATATGCTTGGCCCCCCGAGGCCCCTGATTATAGTTTGACAAGAACAGAAAATATTTTACCCCTCGCTCTTCCAGAAAATGATTTTGGATTTGAGGGAGAACTTGATTTACCTAATGTCACCACTAGTTCGCAAATATTAAATAACAAATGTCTTAGAGCAACGGGCGAAGACGATTATGCAAATATCAACGTTGATGTTTTTGATTTTATTGGTGGTTTAAAAATTCCTTACATCAGTACTGCATTAGGAGCTTTAGATGATGATGCCTGTTTTCTAGGTGATCAAATTTGCTTGAGCTATACTTTGCTTAGTGCAACTTTTGGGGTTTATAATTACAATAAACAGCGTTTTAATTTTTGTCCTACGATTTATTCAAGTGTTGGTTTTCCCTCACCAGTTTTGTACGAAGTTAAAGACGTAAACAATAATATTATTGAACAAGGCCAAAGTGATACAATTCGATTTGAAGTAGGAAATAATGTTGATGTTACTTACCCATGCAACTATGAATCCATGGAAACATCTTCTAAATATGACCTTGAAAATACATTTAGTAACAATACTTATGATTCTATTGCTTTTAATTTCACTCTAGAAGCAATGGCTGTTGGATTAAGAATTGAAGGTTTTTCTACACCAGGATTATACATAGATTTACCGTGTGTATTTTATTATCCAGTTTTTTCAGGATGGTCAATTAGGTGGAAATGTGGTTTTGACCCTCCCGGGTTTTGGGCCCCACCTGCAATAAGTTTAGGACCATGGGAATTTAATGTTGGCCCACTGTATTCTCAAACTTTCCCTCTTGGTGGTCTACCTGGAATTCCTTGGTACAATAATTCATGGGAACTTGAAGGATTTACTGAGCAAAACGGAACCAATTTCACATTAAAGCCGAAAGAATTTAAAGCTGAAATTATTGCAAAATCGGACGTTTCTTGTAAGGGCGAAAGTGATGGAATGATGCAAGTTCAAATCACTAATGGAGTTGCACCTTTCACTTACTATTGGAGCAATGGTAGCTCTAACACATCAAGTTTAAGAACTGAATCAAATAACTCCATGCCTGCAGGAATTCAATTTGTAATGATTGAGGATAATAACGGATGTCAAGTAGTTGCAGATACCTTAATTATTGAGCCTGCAGATTCTCTTCGCCTATTAAGTTCAACAGTTAATAATGTAAACTGTAACGGTTTAGCTACAGGATCTATTTTAACTAACTTTTCAGGTGGAAATGCCACTTACAGTTATGCTTGGACACCAAATATTTCTACTAGTTCGAATGCCAACAATCTTTCTGCTGGAATATATCAAATTACCACAACAGATGAAAAAGGGTGCTCATCTTCAGCTTCATTTACAATTACAGAACCCTCAGCGTTGAGTCTTTCCATTTCGGCTGATTCCGTATCTTGTTTTAATGGGAATAATGGATCTGCTAGTAGTCTTGTTAGCGGAGGAACCTATCCATTTAGTTACAATTGGTCAAGTGGTTCTATTAGTGATACTGCATCTGGCTTATCTCCAGGTAATTATAATCTTACTGTTACTGATTTGAATGGATGTCTCATCTCAGATAGTTTTAATATTCTTGAACCTACAGAAATAATTTACAGTTCTCAATCTTCAGATGTGAATTGTAAAGGTGGGAACGATGGAACGATTAGTATTTCATCTAGTGGCGGCTCAGGTAGTCATCTTTTTCAATGGTATAGCGACCAACCCTCACTATTGGCAACAACAACTAATAATATAAATAATTTAAATGCAGGAAGTTATATTTTCTATCTAAGAGATCAGAACAATTGTTTAAAATCAGACACCATATATATCGATGAGCCTGTAGATTCTATATCATCTATTATGACCTCTATAAACGTTACTTGTTTTAATTTTTCTGATGGGGCTATAGATTTAACTGTTAGTGGTGGAACATCCCCATATGAATATATGTGGACTAATGGTGCAAATTCAGAAGACTTGAGTTCTTTAAGTGAAGGAAACTATAGTGTTACTATTACTGATAATAATGGATGTGTCTTATTAGATTCATTAACAATCACTCAACCTACTGAAATCACGCAACAAAATGGCTTTTCGGATGTGGGTTGTTTTGGTGAGAGTACAGCAAATATCACTTACGATATTAGTGGAGGCACACCTCCTTACAATTATCTTTGGAACAATGGTATCACAACGAACAATAACAACAATCTTAGTGCAGGAACTTATAGTGTAATTTCTACTGACAATAACGGTTGTACAATAAAAGATACTGTAATAATTTCCCAACCAAGCGCCCCTATTTCAATTACTGGAAATACCATAGAAGTGAGTTGTATTAATGGAGGAGATGGCAGTATTGATATTTTGGTAAATGGCGGGACTTTACCATATAGCTACAACTGGTTTGATGGCAATTCAGTTATAATTAACAACAATTCTAATCAACTAAACAATTTATCTGCAGGGCCATATAACATCAATTTAGTTGATAGTAATAATTGTCAACTTGATACTGTATTTTTTGTTAATGAACCATCCTCACCGTTGGAGTTATCGCTTATTTCAACTGATGTGAATTGTTTTGGGGAAGCATCTGGAAGTATAAATAGTAATATTTTAGGAGGAACACCACCCTATTCTTATGATTGGAGTAACAATTCTTCAACACCAAATATTTCCTTATTGGTTGCTGGTAGCTATTCTTTAACTGTTTACGATGATAACAATTGTAGAATTTCAGATTCAATACTGATCAATGAACCATCACTTCCTTTAACAGCTGTTTCCAGTTCAAGTGATGTAAATTGTCAGGGTGGTGCCGATGGTTCAGCAAATATAATCCCATATGGTGGAACACCTGGATATACATTCTCTTGGTCCAATGGAATGCAAAGTGAAGAAATCAAAGAACTTTCTGCAGGATCATATACAGTGATAATTACTGATCTAAATGGTTGTATTTTTAACGACAGTATTGTAATTAACGAACCCAGTTCCTATGTTCAATTTGATAATATCATTATGGATTCTGTAAGTTGTTTTGGATATAATGATGGATCTATTTCAATAAGAGCAAGTCAAGGAACCACGCCATATACGGTGTATTTTGGAGATTCCATTTTCAACCTATACAATAGTGCAAATGATTATAGTGCGAGCAACTTAGCTGCTGGAAATGTTCATATTAACATAATTGATAACAACGGATGTGATTTAGATACTAACATAACCGTTCTAGAACCCGACACTCTTCTTTATGATTTTACGATACTAGATGTTGATTGCTATGGAAATTCAACTGGCGAAATTGAACTTGATGTTTCTGGTGGAACTCCAAGCTATAAGTATTTTTGGAGCAATGGTTTAACAACAAAAAATATTAGCAGCCTATTGGCAAATAATTATTCAGTTGTAGTGAAAGATAATAATGATTGTATGATTGAAGCAAGCGCAATTGTTTACCAACCAGATCCAATCGGAATTCAAATGTATATTTCTGAAGTATCATGTAGAGATGATGATGATGGTTTTATAGAATTAAGAGCAATTGGAGGAGTACCAGAGTATGAATACCTTTGGTCTAACCAGTCTATATCAAATAATATATATGACCTTTTACCAGGACAATACATCATCACTATTGAAGATAACAATGGCTGTATAAAAGTAGATACATTATATGTAAACTATAAAGATATTGAATGTATTTCTCCAGCAACCGTATTTACTCCAGATGCAGATGGAATTAACGATACTTGGATATTGGATAAAATAGAACTCTATCCAAATGCTGTAGTTCAAATATATAATCAGTGGGGACAAATGGTTTATGAAACCAAAGGAAGTTATATTCCATGGAATGGAAAGAAGAATGGAATAGGCCCTATTCTTCCTGCAAATACTTATTTTTATATTATTGATTTAAAAAACAACACGCCTGCTTATACTGGACCTATTACCATTTTAAAGTCAAAGAATTAACCATTGAAAAGCTTAATAATTAGCATATCAGTAGTATTCTTCTCCATTCTTGGCTATAGTTGTCCTTCAATTAGTATTTCTGGGACTGATGTAAGTTGTTATTTGGGTTCTGATGGAACTGCTACCATTACAATTACGGGAGACAATGGTCCTTTTAATGTTACATGGAGTAATGGGCAGGTAAATCTAAATCAAATAGCAAATAATCCAATTCAAAATCAAGGACTAACAGCTGGTGTATATACTGTTTCTGTTGTTGATCAGTTGGGATGTACTTCGGTTAACCTTATTGTAATTGACCAACCCAATGTTGTTTCTGGAGCCCTAGCAAGTGTTGATAATTTATGTTTTGGAGGGAGTAATGGATCAATAAGTCTTGTTGCTCAAGGCGGTTCTGGGGTTTACAGTTACTTGTGGAATAATGGGTCAATAATGCAAAATCTTAGTAATCTAAACTCTGGTAATTACAGTGTTGTTATTACTGACGACAAAGGTTGTAAATCTTCAGCCATATCAACCACAATATCCGAACCAAGTAGTGCGGTAAGCTCTGCTATTTCTGAATTTCATGTTTCATGCCCAAACGGAATTGATGGTGCTGTTTCTTTGAGTGTTTCTGGAGGAACTCCACCATACAACTTTAATTGGAATTCGGGTACTTATTCAACAAAAGATATTAGTGGTCTGAGTGCCGGGCCCTATATTGTTTCAATTACAGATGATAATGGTTGCAGAGCAACAAATTCAACTACAATCAGTCAACCAACAACCATAAGCTCTACAATTTCTGTAATTGATGTTGATTGTAATGGACAAAACACAGGAAGTTTAGATATTACAGTAAACGGGGGAACCTCACCATACACTTATACTTGGTCTAATTCACAAAGTGTAATATCAAACGCACAGGATTTAGTTAATTTTCCTGCTGATGTTTATTCTGTTGAAGTTAAAGACAATAACAACTGTATTCACAACAACTCTAAAACAATTTCTCAGCCTGCACCACAAACTATCAATATCACTACCAAAGATGTTAGTTGTAATGGTTACTCAGATGGTGAGATTATTGTAAATGCTCAAGGAGGAACACCTCCCTATAATTTTAATTGGAACGGGACAAATACTATTACCGCTAACCAGTTAAATATTCCAGCAAACAACTATGATTTAATTTTGACTGATTTTAACAACTGTGTCACAAATTTAAGTACAAGTATTTCAGAGCCAGCAAGTGCAATGATGACAACAGTATCAAAAACTGATGTACTTTGCTTTGGGAATAATACTGGAGTTATAGACCTTTCCATTACAGGGGGAACACCACCATATACCACTTCTTGGTCTAATGGTGCGTTCTCAGAAGATATCACTAATTTATTTGCAAACACATATAGTCTAACCGCACTTGATTTAAATAACTGCAGAGTAGATACTTCTTTTATTATTGTAGAGCCCGATGTTGGATTATCAAATGTATTCAGCGTAAGTCATGTTTCATGTAATGGTTTTTATGATGGGAATATATTTTCTAATGTATCAGGTGGAACCGCTCCATACCAATATGTTTGGGCCAACTCTTCATATGCGCTGAGTACTACTTCTTCTGGACTTAGTAATTTTCCTGCAGATAATTATTTTCTTGAGATAACTGATAACAATGGATGTAAATTATATGACACCACCAATATAATAGAACCAACAATGCTTTGGGATACCTTAATCGGAGTTGACATCTTATGTAAAGGTGAATCAACGGGAGAAATAAATTCAATTATTTCTGGTGGTACACCACCGTATAGTTACTCGTGGGACAATGGTGCAAGTAGTCAAAACTTACAGTTTTTAAGTGCTGGTAATTATCAATTACAAATAAATGATTTCAATAATTGTCAGCTTACAGATAGTATTATTTTAAATGAACCCATTTCATCTTTAGGTAGCTATTATTTCTCAACTAACCCTCTTTGTTATGGTTCCAATGATGGAACTATTGACTATTTCGTCACTGGAGGAACCAGCCCATACAGTTATGTATGGAACAATACCCAAAACATTCCAAACATGATTAATTTGAATGCAGGAGATTATATTGTTATTACTACAGATGCTAATAATTGTACCTTATCCGACACCATCCCAATTGGTCAACCCAATGAAATTTCTATTTCAGCTGTCGTAGATTCTGTAACGTGCAAGGGTGACCAAAACGGTTCAATTACGGTTAATGTTACTGGAGGAACCCCTGGTTACAGCTACCAATGGAGCAATTCAAATTTTTTACTAAGTACAACATCCGCAACAATTGATAGTATCCCGGGTGGGATTTATTCCTTAATTGTTACAGATTTAAATAATTGTGAAAATAGTGACTCTTATAATTTATATGAGCCTCCACTAATGAGTGGAAGTTTGGAGGTTAAACAAATTACTTGTCCAGGAGCAGACAATGGGGAAATTAGTTCGACAGTAACTGGTGGCAATTCTACAAACTATATCTATAATTGGTCAAATGGTGAATCTTCTGCAGACATTAATAATTTGCCTGCAAATGAATATATTTTAATTGCCAGTGATTATAAAGGATGTAATATTTCTTTATCAGCTACTATAACTGATCCAGAAACAATTTCTATAACTGGGATTGTAACTGAAGTTTCTTGTAGAGACCAATCAGATGGTACCATAAGTGTTGAAGCTAGTGGCGGGGCTGGTAATTTTAGTTTTTCTTGGGACAGTGGAGACATTGGAAGTTTTATTGAAAATTTGGACGGAGGAAACTACACTGTTACTGCAGTTGATGCATTAAACTGTACCATGCAAAATGAATTTTTAGTCCCAATTAACCCTATGGCTTGTATTAATCCCCCTACAGTTTTTAGTCCACAAGGTGATGGTATCAATGATACATGGCATCTGCAAAACATTGAACTTTACCCTCAAGCTCAAATTAATATTTTTAATATGTGGGGAACAACTGTTTTTCAATCGACAGGCTATAATGAAGAATGGGAAGGGACCTATACTAATGGTAATTCTTTACCAATTGGCACTTATTACTACATTATTAGTTTGAATAATAGCAATAACACCATTTTAACTGGACCAATAACAATATTAAAATGAAAAAGATACTGTACCTAATTATATTTTTACTTTCATTTAGCTCATTGATGAATGCCCAACAGCTTTCATTGCACACCCAATACATGACTAATGATTTTGCCTTAAATCCAGCCATTGCAGGAACAAAATCATACAACCCAATTAATCTTAGTTTTAGAAGACAATGGGTAGGAATAAGAGAAGCTCCAGTAACAGAATTTATTTCAATGCATGGTTATTATGGACACAACTTGGGAATAGGAGGGCAACTTTATAATGAGTCAGTTGGGCCAACAAGAAGAACAGGAGCATCTTTAAGTGCTGCCTATCATTTAACACTATCTAAGACTGGATACAATATGGGCTTACAAGACGATAATCAACACACCTTTTCCTTTGGTTTGTCATTTGAACTTAACCAATTGGCATTAGATATGGCTAAATTAATCCCATATACTGCTAATGACCCTACCGTAGATCAAGCCTACAACAGCCAACTAACACCTGACATGAATTTTGGTTTATTCTATCATAATTTGGACAAATATTATTTTGGATTTTCAGTAATGAATCTTTTTCAAGGCAAATCAGATATTTATAACATTCCTAATGATATTACAAACACATATGTTCGTAATTATTATTTAACTGGAGGAGCCACTCTTTACCTAAAAGGTTCATGGACTTTATTACCCTCCTTTTTAGTGCAAGGAATTGAAACTGGAGTGGTTCAATTTGATATTGGAGCAAGAGCATTTTATGATGATAAATATTGGATTGGTGTTTCATACAGGCATCAAGATGCAATCAACCCAATGATAGGAGTAAACTTTAATGAAATAAGATTTGGTTACTCTTATGATATTACCATTTCACAAATTAAAAATTACAGTTTTGGTTCTCACGAGCTAATTTGTGTAATTATTTTAAATAGAATAGGAAATAATGAATACAATCGAAATGCAGGAAAAAGATCAATCAAAAAAAATAGAGTGATAAAGCTTGACTTTAAACCCGAAATAGATCTTTAAATTAAGTTTATTTTTTTCTGAATATAATTCGAATAGGAACCCCCTTAAAAACAAAATTTTTTCTTATCTGATTCTCAAGATATCTTTTGTAGGGATCTTTAATATACTGAGGAAGATTACAGAAAAAGGCAAATGTAGGGGAGTGTGTGGGTAACTGTGTTACATACTTAATTTTTATGTATTTCCCTTTAGTAGATGGTGGAGGATTTTTTTGAATGGCTTCTAACATAATATCATTGAGTTTTGATGTAGTGATCTTCTGCATTCTATTATGATATACTTCCAATGCCGTTTCTATTGCTTTATGAATACGTTGTTTACTTAGAGCCGAAACAAACAAAATAGGCAAATCAGTAAACGGTGCAATTTTACTTAAAATATCTTCTTCAAAAGATTTAATAGAATGGGTATCTTTTTCGATGGTATCCCATTTATTCACTAATAGAACTACCCCTTTTTTATTTTTTTCGATTACTGAAAAGATGCTTAAATCTTGCTTCTGCAAACCTTCATTTGCATCAATCATAAATAGACAAACATCACAATCTTCTATGGCTCTTATGGCTCTCATTACAGAGTAAAACTCGATATCTTCATGCACTTTACTCTTCTTTCGGATACCTGCAGTATCTACCAAAATCATTTCAAAACCAAATGCATTATAATGCGTATCAACCGCGTCTCGAGTTGTCCCTGAAATATCCGTGACTATATTTCTATCTTCTCCTAATAGTGCATTAGTTAATGAGGATTTACCCACATTAGGTTTACCTACAATGGCTATTCTTGGAATCTCAGACTGAACCTCAACTCCTTCATGATCTAATTGAGTGGCTAAATGGTCTAAAAACTCTCCTGTTCCAGCACCATTAATTGCACTAATTCCAAAAACGTGTTCAATACCAAACTGATAGAACTCAAAAGTGTCATTAATTCTATCGTGATTATCTACTTTATTTGCTACTACTATGACCGATTTTTTAGCACGTCTTAAAATATTAGCTACAGCATGATCTAAATCAGTAATACCCGTTTCAACATCTACTACAAATACAATTACATTGGCTTCATTAATGGCAATTTCAACCTGCCTTCTAATTTCTCCTTCAAATATATCCTCCGATCCAGAAACATATCCCCCAGTATCAATAACCGAATATTTTTTACCGTTCCATTCGGACTTACCATAATGCCGATCACGAGTAACACCACTCACCTCTTTTACTATCGCTTTTCTTCCTCCTATCAAACGATTAAATAATGTGGATTTACCTACATTAGGTCTACCAACTATAGCTACTATGTTACTCAATACCCGTACTTTTTAAGTTTACCCGATTTATCTCTCCACCCTTCGTCTACCTTTACAAACAGCTCCAAATGTACCTTTTTGCCTACAAATTCCTCCATATCTTTTCGAGAATCAATACCAAGTTGTTTTACTTTCTTTCCTTGATGACCAATAAGAATTGATTTCTGACTTTTCCTAGACACCATGATATTAGCACGAATTCTTATGATATCTGTATCTTCTTTGTATTCTTCTACCACTACTTCACAGGAATAAGGCACCTCTTTTTGGTAAAGCAATAAAATTTTTTCTCTTATTATTTCAGCCATAAAAAACCGCATATTTCTATTGGTCAGTTGATCCTTTTCAAAGTAAGGCGGATGATCAGGCAACCACTCGAGTATTTTAGGCAAGATAAAATCAATACTAAGTCCGTGTAAGGCAGAAATAGGTAAAATTTGAGCTTTAGGTATGTTATCTTTCCATGAATCCACTAATTTTTCTAAGGCTTGTTGATCAGACTGATCAATTTTATTAATAAGTAAAATTACAGGTGTTGATAATTGATTTATCCGATCGATTCTGTCTTTAAGCGATTCTATTTTTTCATATATATCGGTTACAAACAATATGATGTCTGCATCTTTAATAGCTTCGTCTACATATTGCATCATGCTCTCATGCAACTTATAAGCTGGATCTATAATTCCAGGAGTATCAGAAAATACCATTTGGTAATTTTCTTCATTAACTATACCCATAATCCGGTGTCGAGTTGTTTGCTTCTTGGATGTAATGATGGACAACTTTTCCCCAAGTATTTGGTTCATAAGAGTAGATTTACCCACATTAGGACTGCCAATAATATTAACGAAACCCGCTTTATGAGACATTTAATCAGATTTAGTTTGCAAAAATAGAAACAAAAATTAACTTTGTAATGCGGAGTGGAGCAGTTGGTAGCTCGTTGGGCTCATAACCCAAAGGTCGCAGGTTCGAGTCCTGCCTCCGCAACTAAATCAAAAGCCCAGTTATTGAATTGGGCTTTTTTATTTTACTCAAGAATGGCATTTGCTGGTACTACTTGCTCTTCTTTAACCCCAACAGGAAAACAATTCTCAAAACCTTGAACTAACAGTTTTTTATTTACTTCTTTAGCATCTTCAAGCGTTTTAAACCTTCCTAACACATACTTATCCATTTCTAAATTTCGATCATGAAAAATTTGAAATTGATCTCCAAATGCATCGTTTATTTTATCATAAGTTTGATCATTCATTTGTGTTTTATAGGCGCCAATTTGAATGGTATAATAATAGGCTAATTTGGAGGTCTGATTTTCACTCAAAATAGATGATTTATCTTCAGTTATTACCTTCAAGGCATTTACTATTTTAGCATTGCTCTGGCTATTTTCAATTCTCAAAAGCAAGTCATCTACTTCACCTTCCTCAATGAAACTTATCATTTCTTCTTTAAAAGAGTCATCTATTAAGCTATAAATCAGCTTTAAATTCTTAACCTTTTCTGCTGTTTTCATTACGATTTCTATCTCACTTTTGGTATCGCCTTGCGTATTTCCTACTAATTTATAACTTACATTATCCGTGTTATCAGGAATAATATTGAACTTAAACACTTGTCCGTCTTTTATCCCCACAGCCATGACTTGTCCATCATCATTTATCATCAGCAGTTTAGGCGGTCCTTGATTATATTCTTTCATGAAGTTAAATTCAAAATACCCATTCTTCTTATTTAATATAGCCAATATGGTCTGAGTTGAATCATTCAAATTCACATTCAATTCCATGGCCATAAATGACAAACTGTCTGGCAGATTATCAAGTCTAAATTGATAGGTGCCCATATCCGGTAAATATTTAAATAAAAAGCCTTGATCTGTTTTAAGCGCCTGATAGATTACATTTCCATTTTCATCGACTAAAAATAACTTTACTAAATCTAAATTCTGACCTTCTAATTTTTCTAGTTTAAAAATAAGTGAGTCATCAATAGCTAAAGTATCTACAATAGTATCCAATCTACTACTTAACATCAATGCCCATTCATCAAGTGGACAACCCTCATGCTTTTTAGTGCCAAATTGATCTGGGCAAGAGTCTTTTTTATTTACAATACCATCCAGGTCATTATCTATATAAATTTTAGAAGGATGTAATGGGAATCGGTAACCTGCCGTAATCTCATTATTGGTACCAACAGCTGAACCAATTCCTGTCACATTCACCTCATGGCTATAGAGAAAATAGAATTTTTTATACTGAATACCCCCCACTAAGGATAACGATGCATTAGTACGGTAAGTTAGTCCTAAAGTGTACGCATCATTATAGTTAGCTAAAACAGAAAAATCTATTTGGCCTATTCTACTTTCAGGTAAATATCGAGCGACAATTAAAGGTTCTACATGTAATATACTATCGATTAGAAAATCATATTGAGTGATAAAACGAAATTCTCTAGCTAAATTATTCTGTAGGGTGTTTTCTGAATTCGATACGCTACTTTCAAACAAATTAGCAACAGACAAGCCCAATTTAAATCGCTGTAAGAAATACTTAACGCCTAAGGCTCCATCCATGGCTAGCTTACCTCTGTTTGATGCCAATAATGCAGGATCATTTGGATCCAATACATCAATTCCTGTAAAATCAGCTGTAAACTGATCCATAATTAAGCCTCCACCTATGGTTATGTGGGCCCACTGAGAAAAATGAAAGTCATGTGAATAATTTAATTGAGCAACGGTTTGATTGAACGCACCTCCCTGTGCGTAATTATAAATGCTCCCTGCAATATTACTGGAATGATCCAATACATAGTATCCACTTGCCGAAAAGAACTCTGGACTGTTTTCAAAACCTGACCATTGTTTTCTATAACTAAAGTACAAGGGATTATAATTTTTGGATCCTGTAAAAGCAGGGTTAAGCAAGTATTCCTGTATAAAATAATGGCTCCTGACACTATTTTGTTGAGCTGATATGGCCATTGCAATTGTAATGAAAAGACCTAAACTAATGATATGTAATGTTAACTTTCTCATCAATACGTTATCGTAATGGTTCCATATAAAGGAATGGTTATAGATGGATCTAAGTAAATCACGTAATAATAATCTGAGGCAGGTAATAATCGACCCCCAGTTGTTTTACCATCCCAATATTGATAGTACCCCTGGTTTTCAAATACGATTTGACCAAAAGAATTAAATACTTTTATTTCTGCTTGTGGATAATTATATAACCCTAAAATAACCCAGGTATCATTAAAACCATCATTGTTTGGAGTGATGGCTTCTGCTATGTAAACCTGGAAGTTAGAGGCAATATCCACTAGCGTACTATCCATACAACCAAGGCTATCGTAGACATTAAGTT
>ENA-OSEY01000660-OSEY01000660.1-marine-metagenome-genome-assembly--contig:-NODE-660-length-24585-cov-8.395871_pt1 | contig 24585 bp, 35 predicted proteins | sample MGYA00248465_ERZ534230 | MGnify/ENA primary metagenome ERZ534230 (study PRJEB26409, sample SAMN06344110) | marine metagenome | isolation source: Sea water from surface | place: Atlantic Ocean:Southern...
TTAAACCATGCCTTTGCCATTATCCTATGCACTAACTTACCATTATATGTTTAATAACCATCTTCATTGATATGAAAATCTTTAACTTCTCTGTACAAAGCATTTTTTGGTCTTGCTAATCTACCATCATAAAATAAAACTAAACTACTTGACTTATCTCTATTAAACCATCTCCACTCTGGATGGCATTCCGATACAGGTGGTTTGATATAACCTTTTTTCCAACACCAATGAAAGTAACCCTTAACAGACATGGGAACATACTTTATAAAATCTTTATCAGCAGTGATGAAGTCTTTGTATAAAAGTTTTTTAACTCTACTACATATTTGTATTTCTCTAGAGGTAATTAAAACCTCTTTTTTATACAGAAATTTTTCAAATAAAGGAATTCTTTCACCTTTCTTTAATAACTCATACCATGCATATGTTTGTTCATCTTTTTCTCTTGGTTTTCTATCCTTTGGATGAACCATTGCTCTGCTTTTACCAATAGGAAGTACATCATGAGTGTCTTTATAGAAAGTCATTTATTTGAATTCACATTCTACCATAATTTCTGTTAGTGCTGCTAATAGATTAATTTCTTGATCAGCAACAAATGCTATCTGGTATTGATATTTTGCAATGATCAATACCGCAGCAGCGATACTAGGACCTTCAAGATTACTGTACATAGCATCATAGACTTTACGAAGCAAAACAGAAGGGTCATTGTCTAAGTTTGCTACAACCCATTTTCTTACAGCAGGGAAGTCTTTTGCTTTCAGAGTTCTAATTAAATCATCAACTCTTGCATCAGTAAATTCTGCTAGTATCGCAGTATCTATTTTACCAGAAACAGAATATCTTTGCAACTCATTTAATACTCTTCTCCAGTCTGGAAAATGTTTGTTAATTAATTGTAAGAGAACTTTCTTATCAAAGTCAATATTCTCTGCTGTAAGTATACCAACAATTCTTTGAAAGAAAGCAACTTGTATCTCTGCCTTTTGACTTCCTTTGATGGAAAACTCTACTACAGAACATCTTGAATGTAGTGGTTCAATAATTTTATTCTTGTAGTTACATGTAAATATAAATCTACAGTTTTTATGGAATGCTTCTATATTACTTCTCAATAATAACTGTACATCATGTGTTGTATTATCTGCCTCGTCAATAATAATTACTTTATGTTTTGTTGTTGGTAGTAATGACATAGTAGAAGCAAAGTTTTTTGCCTGTCCTCTTACTGTGTCTAAAAATCTACCTTCATCTGATCCATTAATTAAAATATAATCACAACCTAATTGTTCGCACAATGCTTTTGCTACTGTAGTCTTACCAACTCCTGCAGGACCTGTTAAAAGAAGATTAGGAATCTCTCCTTTGTTTAAGAACTCTGTAAAAGTTTTTTTAATACTCTCAGGAAGAATACAATGTTCAATTGTTTTAGGTCGATACTTTTCAACCCAAAGAAAGTCTGATTTCATAATATAAAGCAAGTGCTTGGAAGAAGCAAACGGTTCCTGATAAGATTACTAAAAACTTTACCAGTTTAATCGTCATGTTCGTCCCAAGGATCAGTGAGGTTTTCGTTATCAAAGAATGCTTTGTAGATACCTATACCAACTAAAGCAAACAATGTAATACCTATTATAGCAGCAAACTGTCCAGATTGCGAGAGTCCACCATAATTACCGTGTGGTACTATTGTGTCATAACACTTTGCAATTTTTTGTGGATCATTCCATGTGCCAGGCAAAGTGTAAACTGGTGGACATGCTGCTAGTAAATTAATCATAATACCCAATCTGGTTTGCGGGATGGGTCACGAATATAATTAGATGTAACCCAAGGTTTGCTGCTAATGTAATTCTTGTAAGCATCAAAAGTGTTAATGCTTGTGTCATGTTTAAACTCATCGGTCATAGCTCTGACAAACTCATATGCCCAGTAAGGTTCATATGAATCTTTTGGAAAAATCTGCAATGCAGCATTGAGAGTATATCGACAACTATGTGTCTTTTTGTATCTGTGTGCATACTCATCACACAGTGCAAGTCCATGTCGTATTAACCAATAGAAATGCCTTTGTGCCCATACTGTACAGGGATGGTTGCGAAATGCACCCTTATCTGTTTTGTATGGTTCTCCATTTAATTTAGGTAATGTACCAAACCCATGTCCCCATTTTTTAGATGCTACGATAGATAACATCTGACATGTTTCTAGTGGCATCTTGACAATATGTTTGTCAGGTAATACCTGAGCACATTGTACTGGATCTGGACTGGTTACAAAGATGTTCATTCAGATGCTCTCCACTGCTTACGCATCATAACATACACAGGACTTTTTGCAACAATATCACGAACTTTTTTAAATATTCGAGCGGACTCTGCAAACTTACTAGTCATGTGATCTGGTTCTTGAGGTAGAACTTCTTTAGTTCCCTTCTTATATTTTCTACCAGAATTATGATTTGCATATCGTCTTGCACGAGTGAATCCCATCTCTAAAAATTTACGACACATATCCATACCGATGAAGTCTTCTTCATCTCGATAATCTAGATACATGCCGAAGATGTGATTAGATGATTCTACTGCTTCATCTGGAGTTTTAAACCTCCAATGAGCACATATATCATTAGTATAAGGGCGAACCAAAAGGACTCCCTGTTCTCCTCTTCCAATACGATAAAGTCTACGAGTTTCCTCGTCTGTAAAATCAAGTTCTTTGTAATTGAGATCATAATCAAATTCCTTCATTACTAAAATCCTTTAGGTTTTTCTTTTGGTATGTCTAGGACTTCTACCCTAGCATCAAAATTAATCATATTACAATGATTCCACCACCACTCTTGAACTTCGTCCCAAGACTTTACAATAAAAGTAGCATAGTGTTTGGAAACTATTTTGTAATGATGTCTGTCATAAGGTTCATCACTTGTTTGTTTAAACATCAATCGTATGTTGAGTCTGGTTCTAGTGCAATATAGTAATCTAAATTATAATCGCTGTTTGTAAATTTAGCAAGCAATTGTTTAGATATCTCTACATCATAAGAACCTGGCAACAGTTTGATATTCTCAACTCTAAAGTTAAATTCAAATGCTTTATCTGTTTCTCCAACATGTAAGGAGAACTCATTAGAGTTATCATTCTTACGGTCAGATACTAAAACAGAAATAGTTCTTCCATTACCAATCACTGATAGATCTGGTAATTGATATACAGCAGATGCTTTGAGTAGTTTATTTAATTGATCACTGTTGATCTGGAAACATACATCACTTGATGGTAGTGTAATTCCCTTCTCAGGTGGTGAGATAATTACATCAGGATCTGCAAAAGCAAACTTAACTTTAGTAGTTAAACCCTCTCTGATAATCATGTAAGTTTCATTATGTAAATCCAAGTCTGGATCTTTCATAAGACTTACACCATTTAAGAATTGTGGTAAGTCGTATATACCAAAATCTCTCTCAAAGTTTTCATCAACATCTGCCTCGGCAAGTATGTTTTTCATCACACTAATAGTGCGAAGTTTAGAACCTTTCTTCACCAAGATTGATTGGTTGATTGAAGAGAAATTTTCTAGTAGGTCAATGGTTTTTTCAGATAGTTTCATATCCATCGTTGTCTAATCCTTCAAAGTGGTATAATAATACAGCATAGTGTATTATCTTCTGAATGTCAAGCTTTGGTGTGCCTTTCTTGTCATATCTAGAAGCATATTTTAGTATGTTACTTCTACAAAATGCAGAGGCATCACCAACAGAATCTATGAGATCTAGAGTCTGTATTTTATTAGAGTAATGCTTGGAATATGTTTTTCCAATATACTCTTTGATACTGTCTAAGATCTCATCTTCATTGTATTTGAACTTAGTTTTTATTGGAAATACTTCGTCCATAGTTCCTTCAAGATGATGTGCTAATAAACTCCATGAGTTTGTCATGAATGCCAACCGTAAGGTGAGACAACAGTGTCACTCTTCTTACCGTAAGCAGCAACCTCTGGATCAGGATCTAACCACTTTACATACTCTGGATCTTCGATAGCACAGTCTAGTTGTATAGCACTGTCAAGATAATACATGTCGTAGTATCTTTTCTGTATCTCATTGAACTTTTGTATGCGATAGTCTGGTTCGCCATTTGTTTCTAGAAGACCTTTCTGTACAAATCTGTAAGGGAATCTTTCTAGGATTACTTCTGTTTTTGAATTAGGCATAGTCTTCATAAGTTTTGAATTCGTTGTATGCAGATTTAAAATCTTCTTGACACTCTACAGATGCTACCATAGCAGGTTGATGCATTGTGCCACGAAATACTAGAACACCTACAGGACCTTGCTCATCTTCCATAGAGAGATAGTCAATGGTGGGTGACAGTTGAACTCCTTTCATAATAACCTTTGTTTGTTTATAATACCATTATAACCGCATATGTGACTCTTTACTGGACAGTCGAGCCACTTTTTTTACTGTCACACTATGCGTCAGCAGAATTCTTAGTAGAGTAAGAGAATCCACCTTTCTTTGTAAACTCTATTACTGTACTAAATTTGTCTAACATATCTGTCTTGTGTGATATCACAAATACATTAGCATCTTTAACAACATACTTTATAATTTTTATAAATTCATCCGTTCCAAATCCATCTAATGATGAATCAAATACTTCGTCTAAAATTAACAGGTTGGTGTTTGCAGAGTTTTTAAACCTAGCAATTTCTCTCCATGTAAAGAGAAGTGCTAGGTCGATACGCATTTTCTCTCCCTCCGAAAAAGATGAGTAGGAGAACTTATCATGTATTGGATTTTGAATCGTTTCGTTAAACTCTTCGTCTAGATGGAAATTTATATAGAAATCCATCATCTGTAAATAACGATTTACTTGCTCGTTTATTAGAGGAAGATATTTTTTTATGATCTTTGCTTTTACTCCTCCATCTTGTAATAGAGAGTACGCAAAGTTGTTGTAGTTTATTTCCTCTTTTTCAGTAGCAAGCTTATCGAATACAATCTCAAGTTCTCCTTTGAACTTTCCTAATTCCTCATGTTCAGTATTTCTGTTTTGTAACTTACTGGTAACAGTTTGAATTTCCTGTTGTAGATCTCCTGTTTGTTGTTGTAAAGCAGAAATTCTAGTATTGTTTTGAGAAATGTCATAAGTTAAGTTGCTGATCTCCTTTGTGAAAGTGTTTGATTGTCGCTCTCTGATGCTTTCCTGTGTTATTGACTCCTCCAGTTTTTGATAACCTTCATTGAGTTCCTTTGCCTTAGATTGAGCGTCTTTAATTCTATTTAACCGAAATGATTCTTCAATGTGTTGGTCACATGTAGGACATGTTTTATGTTCACTGAAGAACCTTTCTTCTTTAGTAATTCTTGATACTTTATTACCTATCTTCTGTTTCAAAGAACCTAGTTGTTGCAGTCTCTGTGAAGCATCTGATACAGTTTCTAATTGTTTTTGAACGCTAACTAAATCTTCGTTTAAAGTTTCATTTTTCTTTAACAATTTGTCTATGTCTAACGCTATCGTATTAATTTTTTCTTCTTTCTCATGTATAGTTTCTTTACCTCTCTTGTCTAGTTCTCCTATGAACTCCTCTTGCATCCTCACCTTATCATGTAAGTTATCTTTCTTTAACTCTAAAGTCCTTACAGAGTCCTTGACGACCCTTAGTTTGTCTCTTACTATGTTATTCATAGCAGAGAATATCTTGATGTCTAGAAGGTCTTCTATGACCTCTCTACGGTTAGGACCGTTGAGTTGCATGAATGGTATGAAGTTACTACTACCTAGAATGACTATCTGTGTAAATGATTTAAAATTTAATTTTAGTATCTGTTCTTCCAGAACTTTTTGATTGACTCTATCATCTGCTTCTTTGTTACGCATATTGCCATCTATCTCAATATCAAAAATGTTCGGCTTGATACCACGACGAACAAGATATTGTTTTGAACCAATCTCAAATTCTATCTCTGTCTCTGTTCCTTTCTCATTAGTTGTATTGACTAACTGAGACTTTGTAATCTTTCTGTATGGTTTATTGAATAACACAAAGCATATAGCATCTAGTACAGTAGATTTACCTGCACCATTTGCTCCTACAATCAATGTGGTTCCATCATCATTTAATTTTACTTCTGTCCATTGATCACCTGTAGACAAGAAGTTTTTCCACTTAATTTTTTTGAACCGAATCATCCTGTTTTGGAGGTATTACGAAGTCGTTTGTCGAGATAATACTATACTTATAATTATACACCTCACACGCTTTTATTGCAACCTCTTCGTCAACTTCTATAATATCCATTTCTTTGTCTGTCATCTCAGCATATCTAATTGCATCATCTTCCTCCTCAAACATGTACAAGACCTTATCACCTGCAGCATCTTTCACTGCGTAAGCACCCTCACGATGACCCTCTTCAGTGAGTAACCACATTAGTCAACCTCACATGCTTTGTTGTACAGTCCTCCGATAAGTTCTTTAACTCTATTCTTGTCAAGACTAATCTCCGATTCTTCTATAAATCTATTTAACAGATTGATAGTGTTCTCCTCATTCTCTGCATCAAACTCTTCTCCATGCACATAACCATGATTCCAGTCAACACTCTCAATAACTTTTAGATCTTCTACACCTACTGTGTTGAGTTTATCTAAGAACTTCTCAAACTCTTTTGGTTTACTTCTTTTCTCTACGATAACTTTTATAATCTTACCTGCATATGGGGTAGCATCAAACAATTGATGTGGAGTATCTTTATAATAAATTTTATGAAACATTCTATGAGGATTGTTTACAGGTGTTGCCTCGTATGTATCTGAGTCCCAGATATGAAAACCACGAGTGTCATCACAATCATTCCAGAACATCTCATAAGGATTTCCTAGGTAGTAGACTGTACCGTCTGTAGATCTAGTATGATAGTGTCCTGTATATACTCTGTCAAATTTATTAAACATATCAGCATCACCACTAGCACCATGACTCTGTGTAAATCCTTTGTATACTGCATATCCATTTAATTCTAGATGCCCAAAACATACTTTAGATTTGCATGACTTTATTTTTCTTTCTATCTTAGGTCTGTTGTCTTCATTCAACCACCCTATGAAAAGACATTTTGTGTCGCCAATCGTATACTCTGCGTAGTCAGGGATAGTGATGATATTATCATATTCTCGTAATAAAAGATCAATAGAATTGATTGAGTTATTGTTTTTGTAATAGGCAGTATGATTACCCACGATAGTATACACAGTGATACCCATATCTCGTAACCTATCGAAGTAATTTTTCTTCGACCATTCGAGACTCCAGAGATCAATAGTTCTACGGTTGTCGAAAGTATCTCCCATATCAATGACTGTTTTGATTCCTTCTTTTTCGAGGGTCGGGAAGAATACTGTGTCATAAAACTTTTGGAAATAATCATGGAATACTCGGTTGCCTTTTCGCATACCAAAGTGTTGATCAGTAATAATCGCTGCTTTCATCTATTAGTGTTTTTATACTGAATGTTATCCTTAATTGTATTATAGTCCGAACTCGTGCCTCCTGCACCCTCTTCAACAACCATGACCTGATCATAACCAGTTCTTTCTATTATCTTGGTTTTTATCTCAAGTTGCTTCTTTTCCTTCTGTATGCGTCTGAGGAAAGCATAATAGATTATCTGTGTAAAGTATGCAAATGGATTGTTAGACTTGTTAGGATCGAAGTTATGAATGTACTGTACGCAATTCTCTATACCATCACCTATCATATCCTCTCTGAACATATAGTTAACAAAGTTTGGTTTGTATGATAGGTGTGTTGCTATTTTTAAAAAACACTCACCAAGATAATTACTGATGGCGGGCGGGTCGATTCCTTTTTCTTTAGCAATGGCACATTTACTGCGATAGACAATCATTGCTTCTAACAGTTCCTTGTTATTGACATAATGATCGGATCTTTTTCGTGGCATTATAGTGACCTTTCTGTGTATATTATAACATAGCTTGACAACTATGCAAAATACCTGTACAATAGCCTTGTGGGCGTTTCAAGATCATACTGTAGTTGATATTCCAGGTTTATCTATAGCAAATATTTTCTCAAGAGATACTCTAGCGGTGTCTACATTTCCTAACTTACCCATCTTTTCACTAATATCTACACGATTAGCGGTCGTCGTTTTTCTTCCTAGGTTGTAATGTTTATATGCTGCTATCATCTCATGGTCAGGTTCTAGTTCTTTTAGTGTAATAATTTTATCAAATGATAAACGATATATTTCATCCTCTTCTGGGATAGTTATCCAAGGAACTAATCTTACTAGTGTGTTGGTTCCTTTATGAGTCAACTCTACTTTTAGCGGTTCGGCAATAAAGAAACAAGGTTCTACTCCACTATCATCCATAGTGGTGATTGCTATTATCTCCTCTCCAGAAACTAATTTAAAAACAAAATAGGTGTCTTCTTTTTTCATTGTTTCTCCTTTAATGAAACTCTGACAAGATCATAATTAAAGTGTTCTTCATTATATATTTTAATTCTTTCTAGTAGATGATTCAATGTGTAATTCTTTTTTGTTTCTAGATTTGGTAGAGTAACTCTGCAATCATCTGCTATATCATACAAAGTTGCTTTAAATTTATTAGATCCTTTCCTTAGAACCCTACCAATACTTTGTAAATTGCGTATTCTACTTTTGCTAGGAGATGCAAAAATGACATTATGTAAGTTCTTAATGTTAATTCCTGTAGAAAAAGTACCATAAGAGGCAACAATGATTGCATTTGATTCTTTCTCCGTTATCTCACGAACCTGTTCTCTGTCTTCAACATCAACTCCTCCGTGTATAAAGAACACTTTACGATCATTAACTGTATTTATTAGATCGTATATGATTTGACCGTGGGTTTCCACCCTACTATACAGTATCAGGGTGTTACCTTTAAGGTCTAACGCTAGATTTTTGATAAATTTGTTTCTCTTTTCATGTGATATAAGGTACTGTATCTCCTCTTCATAGGTATCAAAGCATACTTTACCACTCATAGGGTGTTTTAATAGTATAATTTTAGCATTTAACTTAGCAAGATACCCTTTCTCCATCAATTCATGTGTCTTAACTGTCTTATATGAAGGTCCGAACAGTCCTTCTAGGACAAGTTTATGTGTTTGTGTACCATCTAATGTACCTGTAAACCCATAACGATACTTTGCTTGATGTAATTTAGTCATAATTTTTACGAGGGAAGCAGACTTGAACTGATGTGCCTCGTCACCTATGACAACTTCAAACTTCTCAAAGTATATCTTAGGAAGTTTATAGATAGATTGCCAGGTGGTAATGACAACTGGAGTATCTACTTCTTTCTCACGACCCGCATAAATTTTAGAACAATATGTATCAGCATCCCAACCGTAAGATACGAAGTCCTTATGCATCTGCTCTACCAGAGATGTCGTTGGAACAACTATCAGAGTCTTTTTCTTTTGCTCTGCGAAGTACCTCACTAATGAGTAAATCATCAACGATTTGCCAGAGGCTGTTGGGCTTATCAGTAGTCTTCTGTTGTGTCTTAGAGCATCGTATACTCCCTCAATTTGATAACTTCTTGGAGGAATCTTAGATATAGCATTCATATAATCCTTGACACCTTCCATAGAAATCATATCATTGACTTCAAATGGAGTGCCATAGAACTTACTGTCTTCAAATTTATAATCGTAATTATGATTCTTACAGAACGATACTATCTTATCAAGTAATCCAACATATATCTCTCCTTTCTGTAAATTAAATAATCTTATCTTACCATCCCAGTGTCTATTTCTATACTGTGGCATATACTTTGCACCAGGTATATCAAATGTAAACTGGTCAGACAACTCATGAGCAACATGAGGTTCTGATACAATCTTTAAATAGACTTCATTCTTTTTTGAGATAATAATGTCTGACATCATCCTGATAGTTTTTGCCAATCAATAATGTTTTTTAATTGAAACCCTCTACTATTAATTTGTTTGATAATATCTTCTAAGTATGTTAACATTACATCGTAATATCTTATCTTCAATACTATGGTCTGCACCTTATCGTCAGCATCCATGTACCTTTTTACTGAATCTTTCTCTCTTACTTTATATGGAAACGGTTCGGCCTGATACACTGAGGGGTCGGATTTTCCTGTGTAATAGTTATGCCTGTCTAGTTTAACCTTAGACTCTTGTGCTATTGCCTTCTCTTTTAATAATTTTAGAGCATTGTAAACATCCCAGTACTTTGCATGTAACATTGGGATCTTTGCTGCTTCGTCGTGTATTTTAAATTGATCAATCTGTGAGTCAGTTTCCCACATACTTTGTATAGTTTCAAGATTCATGTTGTAATGGATGATGTTTTAACCTTGAACTTAGTGTCAAGGATTTCATAGATGAGATATTTGAATGTAACTGTTGCTGTAAAATATGAGTAGTCAGTTTCACTTGCAGTAAATTCCAAAGTAGATAAAGATATTGGAAATAGATCCTTAAATTTAATGTATGACATAGGAACAAAGTTGCTATTTAAAACTGTTAGCGTTCCATCACTAAACTGTCTTAAATTATCTATGACAAATTGATTATCGTCAGCACGAATCAAGTCTCCAAACTGATCAACAGACTTAGGATAACCTAATGAGTAAATCCAGTTATGAATTTCTAAGTAGTTTTCCATGTTCTCATCTACTAAAAATTGTAGAGTGAGATCCTCAAACTGTATCTGATCGCCTGGCACAGGAATTGCTTTTAGATAATTTCCTACATCAATATTTCCCAACTGTATGCCAGGTATTCTGGTTGAATTGGAAAAGAAATCTACCTTTGGTGCTCTAGCAAGGTTGAACTGAAACCCAGATGGAGACAGAAAATTCCTATTTTTTATTTGATTGTCGTAAAAGGAATTAGTCATTCAAACAGTTCTTTCCTACTGTTATTTAGTCCTCTTTTTTATCGTTTAATTTTTCTAAAAATTCTTCGTCAGGAGTAAAGATGATAGGACCTTGTGCTATCGCCTCTTGTAATTCTGCGAGTAAGTCTCTGTCATCATCCATAACATTTCTTAATACATGTTTATATTTAGACAAAAAAAAGAGGGTGTTGACCCTCTTAAACAAAAAGACTTTCTAAAGTTGCTACTGTCTGATCTTTATACTTTGATGCAGTCTCTTTCCAATTATTACCAAGTTTTTTAATTGGTTCATCTTTCATCCATTTATCAATACAATATAAACAGAATGAAACTTGATCTTCAAATTGAGAAAATCTTGTACCCTTCTCACCTAATTTATCATGAGTTTTCCACTCTTCGATAATAGTTGTTATACCATCAGGAACAGCAACTCTTGTATCAGATGCCTTTTTATCTAAAAGATCTAAACCTTCAAGTAACCTTTCATTGGTAACACCATACTTTTTAAATGACATAAAAGCAGCACAAGTCCAAGTTTGATTCCAACTTCCTTCATTAATAATCATTCGATCAAATGCTTTAATTTCATCAAGAAACTGAAATGTTTGTCCTGGTATTGCTTCAGTTACAGGTGCTTTACTATTATATACATTGTTCGTATCATAACAAACACTTGCCATGTGCAATGCTGTAATAATTACACCCTTTTTTACTTTGTTAGATTGTGGTTCATAATTACACATTCCAGTAATTATTCCATAGAACTTTTCTTGATTCTTTTCTGTAGCATTGATAGAATCATAAGTATCGTAACATTGTTTAAGTCTGTCAAATGACGGAAAGTTAAATTCAATAACTAAAACATCTTTAGGAATTTGATCTGAACCACCTATCTCCCAGTTATAAGCACGAGTGTTAGAGTCTACTCTAAACTTACTTCCTGCCTTATATAATTTTCCATTCATCCTATCAGATTTAGTCAAAACACCAACCACTACAATAGCATGTTCTGGTATAAACTTTGCTAGGTATTTCTTTGCTTTATTCCATCGACCTTCAGTATCTCTCTGACAAAATAATTCTTCTAACAAAGCATATAATTGGTAAGGCATCCAATATACATCTATTATTCCACTTTCTTTAATACTTACATATGGAACAATGTCACCTTGTTTATTTTTGATCACAGGTAAGGGTTGATCAGTCATTACTCCCAACTGGAAGTGTTCTTTATTTGACATTTTTTTTTGTGGTATAGTCCATTTCCCAAAAGAAGGTCATGGTTTTACTGTTTACTTCCAAGAGCAGGTCATAAACATTTTTATCATAGCACAAAAAAAAGAGGGTGTCAAGCACCCTCCTTAAAAGATATGTAATATGAATTACATTAAGTTTTGAACAACTGTTCTCTGGTAGTATCTGTTACTATTAGAAGTAATTCTACCAAGACCTTGAGCAGTTCCTTCTGCAAATGGGTTTGATACAAGACCGTATCTTGTCTTGAAACCAATTTTAGGTTGGAAACTGTTCTCCCCAACTGCTCTTACCATTTGTAGAGGAACATATGGGCAATAGAATAGTCCTGCGTCGTAAGGTGATGTACCTTTGTATCCTACAACATAGTACTGGTTTTGAGCACTATTGGCTGAGAATGGGTCGATATACACTCTGTACTTACCATTGATTGTACCTGCAAATGTATTGCCTGTGTCATCAACTTGTAAGTTTGCGTTTAATGCAGGAGTGTAATCAAGTACACCTGCCATAGTTAGAGCAGAAGCAACATCAGCGGAAGTAAGGATGATGTTACCCTTTCCACGACGAGTTCTTTGTGCAATTCTGTTTGCATCTCTCTCTATGTTGAATAGAAGTCCTTTGAACTTCTCAACTGACCATCTACCATTGGAGTCAACATCAAGGTTAAAGAAACCGTTGTTTGCTACATTGACTTGTGAACCTGCTTCAGCAGTTTTGTAGATCGTTCTGATAACTTCTCTGTTAATTTCAGCGAGGATCTCTGAAGAAAGTATGTTTGCTAACTCAGCCTCAGCGTTCAATCCGTGGATTGCCTTAAGGTCTTGTGCTAGTTCCAAACTGTACTCTGCTTTTAGTGCTCTTGACTTAGCAGTAACAGTAACTTTCTCGATGGAGAATGCCATCTCGTTGAAGTCACCATTAACTCCGTCACCAAGTGCTTCAGAGTCTCCAGTTGCCATACCTTGACCAACTGAGTACTGTGCTTGAACAGCGTCAGATGCATTGTTCTCAAGGATCGCAGGGTTTGTTCCTCTCTGTGTACCAGTAGAACCGAAACCAACTGTACCGTCATCGTCAACTCCTTGAGTGTAGTCACCCTGAGTTGCCTGACCAATGTTGGTTCCTGCCTTGTTAGCAGAAAATGCTGATTCTGGTTCGTTGAAGAATGCTTCGTCACCAGACTGGTTAGTGAATCTAGATCTCATTGCGAAGATCAAACCAGTAGGTCCGTTCATTGGTTGAACACCTGCTAACTCGTATGCAACGAGGTTAGGCATTGAACGACGGATTAAACTGATAAGAACTGGATCGAAACCTGCAACAGGACCAGCGTCGGCAGCTTGACCGCCACTGAACGCACCAGAAGCACCAACAGCATTACCACTGTTTGTAGGAGCTGCTTCTGTAAGCATTGAAGTTCCGTTCTCAAATGCAGATTGCTCTGCTAAAAACTTTTCTTGGTTCTCTAAAAGAACTGCTGTAACGCTTCTACGGTGTGCGTCCTTAATAGGATCTACACCTTCTGCGTCTAGCAATGGAGCCCACTTCTCCATTATTTTTTCGGCATTGTACATTGTACTTAGAATTGAATTTGTGGTTGATTATTTTTTGCCACCCAAGTTAAGGGCAGAAAGATAGGAGTTCATTGCACGACCGTTATCGACAATCTCCTCGTTTGCTATACCTTCCGAAATGGTTTCGGATTTATTGCTTGAAACCTTAGACTTGCTAGTACTTGGGAAGTAACCTTCCTTAAGTGTAACAATCTTCTCACGGTAAGCGTCTTCACCCTCAAACTCTATTCCTTCAGCTAGAGATCTTAACTTCTCTTTTTGTGTCTCTGCAAGTCCTTCGGATACTTCACTAAAAATACCATCTGCTGTAGATTCTCCGAGTCTCTTGTTGAGAGAGATGTTTTTCTCTATCTGCTCATTGAGCTTGCCTTCCATATCATCAAGTTTATTTACCATGCTTTCTAGCACATCATATTTGTCATCAGGAATTGATACATAATGATCTTCAAAAAGTCCCTTCATACCTTGAAGGAATGATTCAGTCATTTCGGTCTTAAGACCATGCTCGACTTCAATCGCATTTTCTTTTAACCATTCGTCAGAGACATACTCCAAGTATGCGTCTGTACGCTCGATCAACTCAGACTTAACACCCTCTAGATGCTCTGTCAAAGTTTTCTCGTACTCTTCGGTCATCGCTTCTTGAATCTCGTTAACTTTTGAGTTAACTGCAGCTTCAAAAATTGTCCTTGCTTTCTCTTGGAATTCTTCTGAAAGTTCCTCACCACCGAATAACGCAGCAAGATCTTCCTCTACATTGAGAGTTACTTCTTCTTCGTTTACAGTAGTTTCTTCTGTCTCAGGGTTTTCCGCAACAACTTCAGCAGATTCTTCTGCTTCTGCGTTGTCACCTTGCTTTAACACTTCAGTACCAATGCTGTCCATTGGCATTGCTGCTTTAGCACCTTTGTTAACGATATCTTTTACCGTTTTAACTGATGCAGGTTTTAGTGCAGCAGAGTTGTCTGTGGACTTGTAGTTCTGAGGTGTAGGTCCTCCGAGATCCTCATAAGATGCTGATGCTCCAGGTGATGTGGAGTCGTCAACTTTCTTCATAGGATCGCCAGCTTTCGCACCCCTTGTTACAGGATTGTCCATTTCGTTTAATTCCTTAGCGGCCATTTCCGATGTTCTCCGAATAGATCTTAGTTAATCTGTATTTATTTATCAAATCTATAGATTCGATAAGAACTGTTGAAACAGTCCTAACTTGTTTTCTTCAAGTTGTTTGTTATCTACAAGTGTATTTACTTGCTTAAAAGTTTTTCTGGCAAGTTGTTCTCTAACAACACCGCCATCCCAAACCCAGTCTTTTCCTTCCATTATACCTTGAACGAAAGCATCAGGTGCAGAAGGATCAGCAACGATATCAGCAGCAGTAGCAAGAGTAAAGTCGTCAGAAACAATTTTAACTCCTTCGTTGTTAGTTGCTAGTGTGCCAAGACCACGAGATGAAACACCAAGTTTGACTCCCTCGTCAATAAGGTTCTGTGCTATCTTACCCATAGGAGTAGATAGGATCTTTGCCTTACCCACATAGTTAGATCCACTTTCTCTAAGTGAAACTATTTTATGCGAGACACGATCGAGGTTTACTGTAGGACCTTCGGGGTGACCAAGTTCACCAACCGCACGACCAGATTCCACAAATGCTTCATTGTATCTTGTGACTTCTCTGCGTAGAGTTTCCATTGGATACATACGACCATTGCGGTTTTTAATATCTCCTTGTAAGAAGATACCTTCTATAAACATAGATTTTTTACCGTTGCGATTTTCAACGATAACTTCTACATCATCTATCTGTTCTGTGATAAGTTTCATTTTGTTATCCAGTAAATCCTACTTTAACACCTTTGACATCTGAACCACTAGCGAACACTGTGTACGCAGGTTGCTTTTCTAGAATCTCAGAAGTACCTGCTTTGAGTGTGAATGTACCCACTCCAGTACCGCCTCTAGTTTCTTGAACTGTGATTACTCTGTCAGCAGCGTTAGCATTATAAAGACGCACACAAGTTGCTTGAGTAAAACTAACACCTGTACCTGCTGTTGTTGGTACATTTACTTCATCTGCGAGTAACAGAATTCTGTTAGACATCAGTTTCTTCCTCTTCCTCTGGTTGTGCTTCAACTTCAGTTTCTACCTCAGCTTCTGCTTCTGGTTCTATATTACCAAAGAGATCGTTAGAAGCATATGGTCGCAAACCATCTATTCTCTCTGCAGATTTTGCGTAGAGAATATCCTTGATTTGATCGCTAATATCCGCAGCAGACGCATCTGTTGCTATCATGTTGACGAGTTCTTCCATCATAATATCTTATACTGATAAAGTTATTTATATCTCTCCTTCATTCTCTTTAGGCATATTCTGTGGTTGCGGTGCAGGAGCAGCCTCTTCTTGACCCATTTCTGCCATTGGATCTCCCATAGCACCCTGTTCAAATTCTAACATTTGTTGATTAGGATCTGGTATTACACCGTTAGCAATTTCTTCCTCAATTTGCTCATCTATTTCTACAATTTCTGCGTCCTTTTGACGCAATACATTTCTTCTAATATATTCTGTAGAATAATATCTACCAACATAAGGTTCTACCATACCAAGTAAACCTAAACGACCTTCCATCAATTCTTTATCTTTTAATTCTGCAAAGTGATTGTCGTATATAAAGTCAAACTGGATATGCTCTGACATAATCTCCCAGTCTTCTGGAGTAACAATATTCTTTAATAATAATTGTGATCTTAATAGATCTAAGAATATCTTACTGAAACGCTTACGCAATCTACCAACAAACTTACTGAACTTAAGTTCATCTCTTAAGATCTCAGATGATCTACCTAAATTAAATCCATCACCAGATCCCGCAATTCTTGACTCAGGAACTCCTAATGATCTGTATAACTTAGACTGGAAGTATTCTATGTCTGCTAATTCACCTAAGTTTTGTCCGCCAGGTAATGTAGTAATCTCAGTTCCTCTACCACCTTCTCTACGAGGTAACCAGAAGTCTTCTAACATAGACATATATTTTTTGTCATCTCTTATTTCACCAGAACCTGAGTCATAGACTAATTTATTTCTATAACGAGACATGACATCACGCAAGTATTGTTCTGCCTTTATCTTAGGTAAATTACCAACATCAATATAAAATATTCTTCTCTCAGGTGCTCTTGATAATCTGTAGATAACAAGACTATCTTCAATCATTCTAAGTTGATTGAGTGACTTGATTGCTTTTTGTAAGTATGATAATACAGTTCCTTTATTTCTATCTACTAAACCAGATGTGCAATATGTAATAGAATCTTTTGCAAGTTTAACTCCTTTCATAGCAGTACCCGCACCACCCATTGCCATGTTAGTAGGATAGCGTGGTTCTGGAGTATACATGAAATACTCTTCTATCTTTGGAAAATATACTTTCTCAGATTCATGTACATTAGATGTATTGAATAACTGTGAACCTTTATCATCCTTCTTCATCTCCTTTCGGACATAACGCATTTTCATTGCGTCAATATATCTTAGTTCTTGTATACCATCTTGAGGACTTTTTATATCAATAACTTTGTTGTAATATATTCTACCATCAACATACCAGTTTCTAAAAATCTCATGTGCTTTGGTATCAAAATCTAGTAGATCTTTTATATGCTTAAACTCTTCTCTAATCTTATCTTTGATTCCATCAGATGCATTTAGATTATCCAAATCAATCTCTACAGGAGAATCATTTGTATCTGATACAATTGCTTCGTTTACAATATCCTCTACAGCATTATCCACTTCTGGATGTAATGCCATCTCACGATACTTTCTTATTGCTTGATGCTCATTTTTATAGATCCCTTCAAGATCTATTACTTGACTTGAAAAACCAGACTGTATATAATAGTCAACCCCGTCCTCACCTGTCTGAGGAACGGGGGAAACTACACCTTTTGGAAGGTCGTCTTTATCTTCAATACTAAATCCAAACAGCCTTGCCATCTTATAGAGAGATATTCTTATACCTTTCTATTTATTATACCATAAATCAAGCAACATCGCCACCTTGACCTGCTGCTTCCCACCACTGAACCTGTAAGGTTACAGTAAACTCTTCAACTGCGTCTGAAGAATCGTAAGAAAGGTCAATTTGTGATACCTGAGTTGGGAATACACTATAGAACTTATATGTTCTAAGGATAGGCATATTCTCACTTGATGATTGTGATGCTGAATCGACTGGTGATCTACCTAGTTGATAGACATATGCATCTTTAGTATAATCTTCTGGGTTGATATTACCTGCGTTATCAGATACTTTAGACATGGAGTTCATCCATCTCTCGAAAGAACCTCTGATTGCGAAGTCTGTATCGTTAATTACAGTAATCTGCCATTCATCGAATGTTCTGTCACCTGCAATTTTTAACTGTCTACCTCTGAAAGGTACAGTTATAGGAGCGATGTTGGATGCAGGAAGTGCAGCAGCTTTGACAAGGAACCTAGATTTAGGATCTATGTCTGCTACTGATGCATCTACAGCACCATCAGGGAAAGCAAGAACAACCTCAAACAGATTAGGTCTTGCAATACCACCCGTTAACCTCGACTTGAACTTATCTATAGTCCTATCCGAGGTCTTTGGCGGGTTTTGGGAATTGATTGCCATTGGTCTTTTACCTAAAGTGGATTAATTAAACTTTTCCAATAACTTCGTCAAAGGAAACACCTGTTCGTGTTGCCACGAAGGTTAGACCGATGAAGTTAATAGATCTTGCTGGCTTGATGTAAACATCAGCAACGAACTCGTTACTATCTATGATAGCAGGAGTATTATTTGTCTCATCGCAGATGACGATGAAGTCTTGAATACCACGCTTGGACTGTACATCACGAAGGAATGGTTCAACGATATTGATGAAGTTGATCCTTGTGATCTCATCGTTGAATTCAAATAGTATGTCCTTAGCTGCAGCTGCGATTGCCTTCTCTATAAAGATAAACAATCTACGAACATTGATACGATCGAATGCAGATGCTCTACCTAGTCCTGTCTTATCACCGAATAGAACTATTCCTGCACCAGGTGCTGTGATAATTGGGTTGATTCTGTTAGAGTATAACTTATCTCTATGAACCTTGTTAGGTGTGAATGCTAGTTTAACAGCATTTAATATAGCACCTCTGGCAGTACCGCCTGGTGAGAACCAAGGGAACTGGTTGATATCGTTTCTTGCACATGTACCTGCGATATCTCCGTTCATAGGAACATATCTGAACTGTTGGTTAAACCTGTCATACATGTACTTGTAACCACTGTCAAGAACCGCATAAGAACTTGATGTGATTGGTGAGTAGTAAGCAACTATGTTGTCGGTTACTGTATCTGGTTTCAACTGAAGTGACTCACCTGATCCAGATGGACTTAAGAATGATCCTCTCCAAGGAGATAAGAATGCAACTGCATCTTTTCTAAACTCAGCAATCTCAATTAGTTTGTTTGATAATGCTTGAGTCTCATTCTTACCGTGGTTAGCAGAACCTAAGAGTAAGAAGTCTACATCATACTCGTCTGTGTTTCTTAAGAAGTCGTATGCTTCAGATAAAGCACCGATGTCTAACTTAAGAGCATTCTGCTCAGTGATTGTGCCGATTCCATTGTAGTTTAAACCACCTGTCATTACAGCACTGTAGTTACCGATAGAACTGAATGTAATATTTTCAGTATCCTGATCCCAACCACCATCACCGAATACATCCCAACCGTCTTCTGAGAATCCAGTTGTTGTGATTCCTGCAGGTGCACCTCCTGCAAAGATGTTATTAGATCCAATCTCAATAACCTTTCTCCAGTATGATGATGAACCTGCTGAGAATAGTGCGTCTTTTGCTTTAGATAGATTTGTAAATTTCTCTAGTACTGAACCTGCGTTACCTGTTATAGTACCTTTGTCATCATAGACAACAACATGTACTTCATCAAATCTAGAGTTTCTAACTGCTGCATATGCAGATGTGCCAGGTTTGTCAGCGATTTGATTCCACTTGATGCTAACACCACTTGATAGTGTAATTGATTGCTGATCGAACCAGTCTGCTGCACTAGTGTATGTTGTTACACCACTGTATACTCCAGATGATAGTCCTCTCCATGAACCGTATCTTCTAACTTCTCCTGTGTGAATACCAAGATTACCTGTCTCAGTGAAGTTGTAAATACCGCCTGGTTGATAGTCAACTGCTGTCTCTGTTCCACCTGCAGATACATGTGAAATTAGTTTGACTGTGATTGATGCATTACCAACCTCAACAATCTGTCCCTTGAAGTATCCATCAAGTACACTAGTTGAACCTGCACCTGCTATAACTGTGTTAGCAGGAACTACCTGTGTAACTGCGTATCCAACCTGTAAGTCTATTGGATCAATAGGAATAGTTGTAGAACCATATCCTAATACATCAGTAGTTTTGATACCAGTTAGAACTTGATCTCCAAATCCATCAATGGTACATACCTTAACTCCGTTTGACCATGAACCAGGATTCTTAGCAGCATATGTAACACCTGCTATGGTGTTCTCTGCGTATCCTGAGTTTGTATAGTCGTCTGGACTTTTTATCTTTACGCTATTAGCGATTCCTATAAAACCGTTTTTTAATTCTTCGTCGTCAGCACGAACAACCCTCATTACCCCACCGTATGCTAGGTAGGAAGAGGCAACTAACCAGTATTCGTAATGACTATCTTTTGGATAAGGTTGTCCGAAAGTGTCAAGTAGATCTGCTTCTGTCTCTATGAGTTGAGGACTCTCCACAGGTCCTTTTGCAAATGGAGCAGCTAATCCACCTGTCAGTGTTGATGTGGCATCAACTCTACCATTGGTTAGATCAACTTCCCTTACAACAATACCAGGAGATGCTAAATTTAGTGGCATCTGTTTCTCCCCTTAGATTCCAATTTTGTCTATCATTATTTATTATTTACTGTCTTTTAATCGGGGAAACAATACATGAACACTACCAGTCAGGGTATTGTTCTGGTTCTGACTCTTTCTTCTTTTTCCTAGAATTTCTAATTCTTTCTATTGTACATTTCTTACATTCGTATGAGTATGATGATTTAAGATGTGAACTATTCTTGTGTGTTATATAATAATCTTCTATTAAATTTTTTGTTGTTTTGCATATCCTACATGTTCTTTCTGTCAGTAATAAATCGCTATGACTAAACTGAGATTCTATGTCCATTGTGATAGGATCCAACTACTAGAGTTCTTTTTATCTTCACCTCCAACACCAAACGCAAATGAAACCCTAGGGTCTTTATCAAAAGCATCTATCTCTGGAATGTTATCTTTTGTTCTATCTCCACCATTAGCAAACAAAACATCATCAAATAACTCAAGTGTTTTATTAATTAGATCAATAGAACTATTGTTATCATCATTGAATGATACACAACTATCTACCATTTTTAGTTCTTTGATGATACACATTCTCTCATTTATAGGCATAAATGGTTTACCTTTCTTTCTAGTTAACCATTCATCAGAGTTACAACCTACTATGAGAATGTCTCCTAATTCTTTTGCTGCTTTAAAATGTGCAATGTGTCCACTGTGGATTGGATCAAACCCACCACTAACAATAACAACCTTCATCTATACTCCCACATGAATGACCGATCACCATATTCATCTGCTTTCATCCACCTGTCGCCATTACCATCAACAAACTCGTCATCGTCATCCACACCATCCAAAATAAAACCAAAGGGAGCCATATCCTGTTCAATTTGGTTCTTTTGTTCTTCATAGATTCGTTTACGAACATCTGTATCTGTCATCTCTTTGAAGTAGTCTTGTGCTACTAACCAAGCAAAGATAACAAGACACATAGCAAGGTCATCATGGCAACCATCTTCTGCCTCCCATGATTGTTTCTTCTGAACAAAGGTGGTAAGTTCAGCAATGATATCATAATCATTTGTTATTATTTTATCATCTTCCATCAAAGTTTTCAAGTTAGAACATCCTAACTTTTTGACTGCCTGTGTCATTCTAACACCCATCTGTGTTTTACTACCAGAGAATCCTGATCCTACTTGTTGACCATTCCTACCTCTCATAGCACACATCAACATATTTTCATACTCAAGATCATATTGCATAATACTTGCTACTTGTTCTCCTATGTCATTAATCTCTACCAATACATATGCTTCATTATATGCTCTAGCAGTATCATGTATGATATTAGGAAATAGCATGGGTTTTATTTCTGCATTCTTATATCTTGCTACAGTCTTATACGGATATGTCGTTATATCAAATACTATAAATGCTGAGGAGTCATGATCAATTCCTCTAGCAGTATCTACAGTAATAATATAATCGTTACCTTTGATTGGGTGTTCATATACTAACAATCCTTTATGATTATTGATTAATGGATCTTCAAATACAAGGTTTCTAAGTTTAGTTACACTTATCAAGGTGTCAACAGATCCTAAGAACTCACACTCAAACTCAACTTTAAACTGTTGTTCTGATGTGTTCTTTATAGTTTGCTCTTTCCATGCTTCATCTCTGCCTGGTACTTGTGACCAGTGAACCTCAGTAGCAGTGTACTCGTTTTTATTTCTCTGTGCATCATGCCAATATCTGTAAAAATGATTCATACCACATGGGGTAGAAACCATTATGACTTTGGTTGTTTTACCAGAAGTGATAGTAGGATATACTGAGCTGAAGAATGCCTCAGCAATATGATTAGGAACAAAGGCAAACTCATCCAGAAAAATAATGTTGAAAGACATACCTCTAACTGCAGATGCAGAGGTAGATGCTGCCAGTATTTTAGATCCATTTTCTAACTCCATTGATCCTTTATTCCATGACAATATACCCTGCTGCATCCACTTAGGTAAATTCTCATAGGCAGTTTGTAATCTACCTAATAATTCCCTAGCAGTTGCTGCTTTGTTTGCCAGAATACCTACATTAACACTATCATTAAAAACAATATAATGCAACAGGTAAGCAACACATGTGGTTGACTTACCAGTCTGTCTAGGCATTTTACATATATTAAATCTATTCTCGTGAAAGTTTCTAATTAGTTCTTCTTGGAAGTCCCACATTTTAAAATGCACAAGACCTTCATCAAGAGAAACTATCTTGATATAATTTTTAGCAAAGTATATTGGATCCCTTTTACACTTGATAAACTCTTGAACCTGTTCTGCACTAAAATCTGTTTGTGTATTTGCTTTCTTTAGGTTCGGGTTACCAAGATATACATCTTGTTCAGCCATTCATCTCATCATATGCCATCTTCATTATATATGCAATGACAATAGTGACTGCTATCACTAAGATAAGCACCATGATGTTAACTGAATGTACAACAACCATTAGATCATTGACATTGCATGATGTAATTCATGTGCATGTTTAAGTTCATCCTCTGCTATTTCTGCTATCTTTTTATCCTCTGGATGATATGCCAAATACTTTACATATGTCTCATAAGCATGCTTTTCAATCTTCATATTGATATCATATGCATCTAAGGGACTAGCAAAATAATATGCAACCATAATCCAATAGTAAAGAAGAACTAAGTGTTTAGCAAAAAATCTATCTATCCAATACTTGTTACCTTCTCTGAGTTCCATCTCTTCAAGATGCTCAGTTTCATTCAATGCTTGATAGAAATGTTCTTTCATCAAGTATATGTGGTCTGCTCCTCTGAGTCCTAATGACTCACGAAAATGTAGAACAGATATGAAAGAGAAGTATGGTGCTCTAGCAATAACTTCTAGAACCCAAAATCTCTGGAAGTCTCTACCTCTGTAGAGAAAGTCTAGGATATAGATTGTAGTATCCAAGACCCATGTGTTGAATTGTTTCATGTAAGTATTTATACTTAATCTCTTTGTCTCCAATCATCTGATCTGTTATCATTCTTAAACCAATCTGCTATGTCATCTGCTCCATTGAAACCCCTTTTATGTTTCCTTGGATCGGAGTCTCCTATATCCAAGTACTTAAGAAAAGTTGAATCGTCATCTGTCACTAATCTCCTTGCTTGACTCAGCATTCCTCTTGCTGATGTATTTCTTTTTGATAATTTTTCTGCCCATATCATATCATCTAGACTTACTTCTTGTTTCGCTGCAATAGATTTGCAGATGCCTTCTAACCGAAGACGATAGGCAGTTGATAACATAAATTAATAATGTATATTAATTTTATTTATCTCTCAGATACTTGTTCAATTAAAGTGTCAATAGATCCAGACATACTGCGGTATCCCGTTCCTACGTAAATTTGACCTGCAAAAACAGATAATGTAGCAGCACCCCAGAATAAGTAATACCACCTAGACTTCACTTGTGCTCTTACTTTTGAGATTTTGTCACGTTTCATAAACAATAAATAAAAATAGAATTAGGATAAGACCTATGCTTTAAACCTTTGTTCTATATTATATCATATAAAACTGAATTGGAGCAAAATTATGTCGCATAATATAATATCATACAATCAACTCAATTCTTGGGATAACTTATCTGAAGATCTCAGAATATCAGAGTATTACGATTGCTTAGTAGAATGTAACGATGATCAAGGAACGTGTAAACGTTATTGTCGCTCCGTTCTAGAAAGATAAACTAAAAGAGGTCGCTAGGGACCTCTTTTTTTATTCTGGAAATTTTAAATAATTTGTATGTTCGACAGTTTTTGCTACGTCGAGCATAGCGTCTCTGATATGAGGTTGTTGACCT
>ENA-OSEY01000663-OSEY01000663.1-marine-metagenome-genome-assembly--contig:-NODE-663-length-24580-cov-6.101988_pt1 | contig 24580 bp, 18 predicted proteins | sample MGYA00248465_ERZ534230 | MGnify/ENA primary metagenome ERZ534230 (study PRJEB26409, sample SAMN06344110) | marine metagenome | isolation source: Sea water from surface | place: Atlantic Ocean:Southern...
AAAACATAAACAAAATAATAAAAATTACGCTTAAAGTTGTTGTTGTATAAGTGTTCCACCATTTGGAAAAATACAAATACATAAGGTAAGAGTTGCTCAGTAAAATAAATATAAGCAATGGGAATTTACCCTGTATTTTTTTAGTTAGATTCTTGATATCAAAATGTAATAAATTAAAAAATAGAATTATGATACCCAAGTTAAAAAAGGGAACGATTCTTCCATTCCATAGTGCACTTTCTGGACCATAGAAAAACAAATATATTGAGATAGAAATTAAATATATTTCAAATACAGAAATTGATTTTAAAGAATTTTTACTACTGCTCAAAATAAAATAAATTACTACACCTAACACAAACGGAAGTATGTCAGATTTTACGAGGTCAGAAATCTGGGTGTAAGGAGTGTAAGTCATATTTGTTGTGAATTCTAAATTTAGAAATAATGAAATAGAAAACCTTATTGCTATAAATAAGAAAAAAAGAAATGCTGAAATCTTTTTATAGATTATTGTGTCACTTTTTAAAAAGTAAAAAGAAAATATTGGTAAATAAATCATAAAAGGAATTAGGTGAGAGAGTACAGTTAAGCCAATTAGTAAAGCGGCAATCTCAGTAGAATATTTATGCTTTGATTTAATTAAATAAAATATAGATAAATTAGCAAAAGCAATCGAATAAGTAAATGAATACTGACCGGCAAGAGATGAAGCTAGATTTCCTCCAAAAATTGTAAAAGATTCAGTAAGTAAGTAGAGCAATCCAACACCAAATCCATAAAAAGAAAACTCTTTTGAATTTTTTCGCATGAGCATTTCAATAGAAACAACTAGTAAAACTTGTGAAATTAATACCATGGTTTTAAAAGAAATTGAAAATGGAAATAAAAAGTTTAACAAACTAGTAATGATTGGTGGAAGCGGAAAATAAAAGTAGTAAACAGGGTAGCCAGCAAACCAATCCTGTGACCATCCACTTAGTTTAAAATTATTAAATAGTTCAGTAACAAAGAACTTGGTCGGAACAATGTGCGCTCCCATATCACCACCAGTTGGAAGTGAGTCTAAAAACACTAGTTCTACCCGCAAAAAAATAATTAACAAAGAGCCAAGTGCAACTTTAACAAAAAGATTATTTTTAAGCATCTGTTAAATTTTTACCCAAATATTTAGTTTTTCTTTTCCCCTCCTCAGTCCATTCTGCGTACCAATATGGACCATGGGGACATGAATTACATGACTCTTTACCGCACTTTATTGATTTAGTTCTATAAGAAACTTTTATATCAGCTTCAATTTTTAGCTTATTGTCTACCAATAATTTGATTCTCTTTAAATCTGCTTCATCAAGTTCTGATAATCCATCTAGAATATCTTTGTCTATCATTACTAAAATGTTAGTTGAAAGGTCAATAATTTAAGGTTCTTATAAATGAAAAAAATTGTTTATTTAAGCGGAGGAGTTGGAGGTGCTAAATTTGCTAAAGGACTGAGCAAATTAAATAACATTGACTTATCCATCATAGTTAATACTGGTGATGACGAATATATACACGGAGTGGCGCTATCACCTGACATTGATTCTGTAATATATGGTTTAGCAAACACAGAGGGAAAATACGGTTGGGGTGTTTTAAATGATAAATTTACTGTTCATAATGAGTTAAAAAAGTTTTATGATTTAAATTTCATGATAGGTGACAAAGACCTAGCACTTAATTTGTTTAGGAATCAATTGATAAACGATGGTTTAAAACTCACTGAAATTACAGATATAATAAAAAACAAATTTAATATCAGCTGTAAAATTCTTCCGATGTCTGATGATAAAGTAAGTACAAAACTTATTACCAAAAATGGTGATAAATTGAATTTTCAAAATTATTTTGTAGAAAAAAAAGCAAAGCCAAGGTTAAGCAAAGTTGTCTATGAAGGCTCTAGAAAAGCGAATGTCACAAATCAAGTCATAAACTTGATAGATCAGAGTGAAGTTTTAATTATTGGTCCCTCAAATCCAATCCTATCTATTGGTCCTATTCTTTCCTTAAGTAAGATCAATCAATCAATTCAAAATCATAATAATGTAATTGCAATTAGCCCCTTTGTAGGTAAAAAAGCACTTAAAGGTCCTTCTGTTCAAAACTTTATTGACATGGGATACAACCCTGACATTCAAGGATTAAAAAAATATTATAAAAATCGAGTTAATAAATTTTATGTTAATCATGGAGATTCTGATGGTTCCTCTAACGTTTTTGAAGATCAAATTGTTTTTAAAAATGAAAATGACTCAAAAATTCTAGCTGAAAGAATATTGCAAAATGAATGAGGTAAGAATAATACCTATTCAAGGTATTCCAGAAATTAAAGTTGATGATAATTTGGCTGAAATCACATTTGATGTTTTGAGTAAAAGTGAAATAGGTATTGAAAAAAATGACATTTTTGTAGTTACTCAAAAAATTGTCTCAAAAAGTGAAGGAATGGAAAGAGATCTTTTAAATTACGACTTTGAAGAGCTGTTATATAGTGAATCTAAAAAAATTATTAGAAAAAGAGGAGATTTAGTTATAGCAAAGACACACCACGGGTTTATTTGTGCCAATGCTGGAATTGATAAGTCAAATGTAAGAAACAACACAGCCTTACTACTCCCTGAAGACCCAAATAAATCTGCATATAAATTTCAAAAAAGATTTGAATCACTAGCCAATTTGCCAATAGCCGTCATTATTTCTGATACATTTGGTCGAGCATGGAGAAAGGGTCAAGTTAATTTTGCAATTGGCTCATCCGGTATAAGTCCTATCGACAGCTATATTGGCAAATTAGATAGTTTTGAAAATGAACTTAATGCAACAGAAATAGCTGTGATTGATGAATTGGCAAGCGCTGCCGAACTGGTCATGAAAAAAACTATTGGTATACCAATAGCAATTATTAGGGGCTTTGATTATGAAGACTCTAAGCTAAATGCAAATCAATTAATTAGAGACGACAATGAAGACTTTTTTCTTTAATTTCGCAACCAGTTAAATACTTGTTTCATTCCATCATCTAAACTGTATTCTGGCTTCCAATTTAATTCTTTTTTTGCTTTAGTATTGTTTAATACACTTCGATTTAATTCACCCTCTCTTGCAGGTTTGTAAATAGGATTAATTTCAGATTTAAACTGTATCTTCATTGAATTTGCAAGATCATTTACTGATGTTTCTATACCTGTGCCTATATTTAGAAAATGATTTTCTTCAATCTTTGATGCTTTTATTAATGCACTTACAACATCTTTTACATATATATAATCTCTAGTCTGCTCACCATCTCCATAGATTGTTGGCTCTTCATTCTTTAAATATTTGTTTGCAAATATTGATACTACTCCTGCTTCTCCATGAGGATCCTGCCTTGGTCCATAGACATTAGATAAGTTTAAAATTGAATATTTCATGGATGAATTCTTCAACATTATCTTTATTAATTCATTTAATCTTTTTTTTGCAACTCCATATGGAGACTCTGGCTCATCCGCATAATCTTCTTCTGCTGTTGGAATTACAGTGGGTTCACCAAATATTGTTCCTCCAGATGAGGTAAAGACTAGCTTTTTACAGTTAGACTTTAAAAGCACTTGAATAAGTTTTATTGGTTGTAAAATATTATGTTCAAAATCAAGAGCTGGGTTTTCCACTGATACTACTACTGAAGATTGTGCAGCCAAATGGAAACAAATATCTGGGTCAAATTTTTCTATTACTTCTAAAGAATTTTCAGAACCAAAGTCATCATTAATAAATGTAAAATTACCAGTGATTTCTAGATTTTCTTTTTTACCGGTTAGACAATTATCAAAAATTAAAATCTCATGTTCATTACTTAAAAGTTCTTCAACAAGATGAGAGCCTATAAAACCAGCTCCTCCAGTTACTAAAATTTTCATTATTTAACTTTTCCTTATAATTTCTTCGTTAATAATAGTCCCGTTACTAATAATTGAATTGCTGCTTATTATTGAATTGGTAATTGTTACATTGTCTTCAATAATGCAGTTATCTAAAATAACGCTATTTTTAATTATTGCGCTTTTACTAATTTCTACATTATTTGGAGAAATCCAATTATCCTCTCCTTTAACGATATGTGCAGAAATGTATGATTCTAATGTTCCAACGTCCAACATGTCGCCGTTTACTGTATATGTACTTAGCAACCCAGCCTTTGACATCATTGGAAAAACCTGCCTTTCAAAGGAACAAGGTATTTCAAGATTTTTACGTATTTCCAATATATCTTTTCTATACAAATGGTATAAACCCAAACTTATTTTATTTCCATAGCTTTTGTCTTTTGGTTTTTCTACAAATTGGACAACTTTGTCATCTTGACCAACTTCTAATACTCCAAATCTTGTTGGGTCTTCAACCTCAAATGATCCAATAAGTGAATTAGAACATAAACTTGAAGCACTGATGAAATTAGGCAAATCAACATTCAATAATAAATCACCATTCATGCAGTAAAATTTATCAGGCATTGAATCTAAATTCTCAACGATATATCCTGCAGTATCGAGTTTTGATTTTTCGAAAAGAAGATTTACATTGTTATTGTGATTTGTTTTATAATCTATCCACAATTCTTCATGTTTAATCGAGCAAATCAAATTAAAATTAAAATTGTCTAAATTTGTAAACTGTTTGATAATTTTATCAATTATTCTTTCCCCTCTTATTGTCAGCAAAGCTTTTGGTACCCCAGAAGAAAGTGGTTGAAGCCTAGTCGCCTCCCCTCCAACTAATAAGTAAATTTCATTCATTTTCAATAAGGATATTAAAAAAAACGTTTAAATTGTCATCTTTTTTTAAATTTATAATTTTATCCCAAACGTCTGATGCTTTTTCAGTATCGAATATAGATTTAACATTTCTGAGAAATTTTTCTTTCATTAAAGGAACTGCTTCATCTCTTCTTGAAGGATGGCCTATTGGATTTTCTATGGTGATTTTTTCTGAAATTGAGTTATCGTTATAAACAATTTCTATTGAATTAGATATGTGTCTTTTTGAAAATTCGTAATAGTCTTTCGTGAATTGAGGTTCCTCAGTGACAAAAATCTTTTTTCTTAAATTATTAATCTTTTCAAAACCCTGAAAACTTTCTTCATACATTTCATATTTTAAATCTCCATATAAAAGTGCGGCGGCAACCATGTATTCCAAGCTATGGTCTCTATCGGATGCATTTTTTAAAATATCTTTGTTTGATATTATCCTTACAGCCGGTTCATGCGTGTATATATTAACCTTTTCTAAATTATTAATATTCTGATTAAACTCATCGCTAAGCTCAATTGCAGCTTCGACCGCTGACTGGCCATGGAATTCAGCAGGAAAAAGTACTTTAAATAATACATTTTGTATAACCCAATTGTTAAGATCTTTTCCAAATTCTAATTCTGAATTATCTAAGAAATTAGTTTCAAATCCCCACTTATCTTCGTTTTGGACAGATTCATAAATTTCATCCTGATAACTACTAATAATCGAAAGCTCAATACCTCTTTTAGAAGCATCTGCAGCTGCCCAACTTTTTCTTTTTCCAACATTTGGAAAATGCCTATATGCTCTTAGACTTGGTCCATCCAAAAGTATGTTATTAACTGTTCTTCTTATTGCATTGGCATCACCTTTATTCACTAAATAAGAAAAAACAGAACCCGAGGCGATTTTTACATAAAAAACGTGGTCATAACCTAGTTTGTTTAATGATGTCCCTAGGCACAAGGTACCCTGTATCTCATAAGCTTTAGTAAGAGCATTTGCGAAATCTATAAACTTATAATTATCATTCTTGTAAAAATAGCTAAATATTGCACCAAAATTATCTGATGGATGTGCCCACTCTTTAGCTAAAAAAGTGTCGTTATAGTCAAACCATCTAGTTAAAACTGTTAGGTACCATGAGATAGTTTCATAGCTTTCGTTAACAGTAAAATTTTTAAATGGATTTTTAAAATTTAGGCTTAGATTATTTTTTGATGCAAATTGAACAACATCATCATGGCTACTTGCCTCAATTATGCATCCTAAGGTATCTAGTATTGCTAATTTTGAAGAATAGAAATGTTGATCATCTTCTTTAAAATCACTAGAAATGTAATCAGTAATTATTAGATCTAAATTGTTAGAATTCAAAAATTATCTTTCTGAAGGCCCAATGTACTTAGCTGCAGGTCGAATCAAGATATCTTGTTCTCTTTGTTCAAAATAATGTGATGCCCAACCTACTGAACGTCCGGCAACAAATATTGGAGTAAATAAATCTACATCAAAACCAAGCTCAGCGAGAAGAAGACCACCATAAAAATCTACATTTGGAAAAAGATTCTTCTCTTCGTCCATAATTTGATCAATCTTTTGTGCAATTTCAAATCTGTTTTTAGAGTCATCACTATTGACTAATTTTGATACCCAATTTTTTACAATTGGACTTCTTGGATCTTGTATTTTATAAACACCATGTCCAAAACCCATGATTTTCGTTTTTTGTTCCAAAAGTGATTTTATTCCTTTTTCTGCATCGGTAACAGTTTCGAAGGAATTAATGAGTTCTACAGCTCTTTCGTTAGCTCCGCCGTGTAATTCTCCCTTAAGTGTTGCTATTCCTGAGACTATAGCACCTGTTAGATCTGCTCTTGTAGATGCAGTAACTCTTGTTGCAAAAGTTGAAGCATTAAATCCATGTTCAGCATATAAAATTAACATATCATCCAAGGCTTCTAATTTTTCTTTAGATGTTCCATTGGGTAAAAGAGAGCTAGCAACTAAGTACTGTTTATCTAACTCATCACATGCTTCTTGGTGGTAAGAGGCAATGATATAGCAAACAATTGCAGTTATTCTTGCTGATAATTCAGTTTTATCCTCGTTGTCTAAACTTTTTTTTCTAAGTGTTGTTAATTCACCCTTGTATGAAACAATTGTCCTGACAACATCCATTGGATGAAGTTTTTCTTTAATTTCGGCAAGTAATTCATTTAATTTATTGTCTTTTGTTGTTTCTAAATAGTATTTTGAGAAACTTTTTTTAAAATTTTTATCTTCTAATGTGTTGGTGAGAATTAGAGATGCTACTTCTTCATATGTATTGTTCGATGTAAGCTCCGTTGCATCATACCCTCTATATCTGAGTGAAGTCCCTTCTTTACCAACTGTAGAGATTGCTGTCTCTCCGGCAACGACTCCTCTTAACCCAGGTGAATAATCCATCGGTACAATTGTACAGTATTAACATGTATAAGGCTAGAAATTTAGCTGTACAAAGTAATAGTTTGTAATTATTAAGGTTATCATTTTCATATGGCGCAAATACATAATTTAGAATCTAAAACTAGATATGGATCAAGATATGTTGCTGGCTTTTTAATTCTTATTTCAAGTATTTTACTTGCAGGTTGGGTAGGTTTTTTTGTATTTTTACCAATTAAATCAAGTATGGAAGTTGTAACGTCTCTTGAGGAAAAGTTTTTACCTAGAGCTGAGGGAATGGTTCTAAATTTTGTATCTTTGTCAGAGCCATCAACCATCATTACATCTGATAACCAAATACTAGATGAGCTACATGATGGGTTAAATCGAGACCCGATACGTTTATCAGAAGTTCCATCTTTTGTTATCAACACTTTGCTTGCTGCAGAAGACTCTAATTTTTATTTGCACGAAGGTGTCGATTTTGTTGCTATATTAAGTGCCGCTCTTGATAACCTAAGAGGTGTTACTCGTGGTGGTTCAACAATAACTTCTCAGGTTGCTAAACAATCATTCGTTGGTGATGAAATTTCTGTAAGAAGGAAAGTTGCAGAAGCAGTTGTTGCAGCTGAGTTAGAGAGAAGGTATACAAAAGATCAAATCTTAGAATATTATATAAATTCAATTTATTGGGGATCTGGAGCATATGGTATTCAGTCTGCTGCTTATGAATACTTTGGTAAAGATATTCGTGAAATCACTTTAGATGAAGCAGCAACCTTAGTAGTTATAATTAGAAGTCCTGCTTACTACAATCCAAGAAAATACCCTGAGCGAGTAATTGAAAGAAGGAATGATGTACTGAATATCATGTTGAAAGAGGGGTTTATTGTAGATATACAAGCAAGATCGGCTAAGTTAGCACCACTAAATATTGTTGATTCAGTTCAAATAGACTCACAAGCAGAACATGTAGTTGCAGAAGTAAAAAGGCAGTTACTTAATGACCCTCAATTTGCAGTATTAGGAAATACGAAAGAGGAGCGTAAAAAGAAAATTTTTGGTTGTCCTTCAGACGATACCTCTTGCACAGGTGGTGGAGGATTGAACGTATACATTACTTTAAATCTTGAATATCAACAGCACGCCAACCAAATTTTAAATAAATGGGTTCCATCTAACAGTGTGGATGAAGAAAATGATGAACCAAAACCTACAGGTGTAATTACATTAATTAACAACTTTACTGGTGCTATAGAGGTGATGGCTTCTGGAATACCATTTGAAGAAGAACAATATAATCTTGCAACTCAAGGTAAAAGAAATCCTGGTTCAGCTTTTAAACCCATTACATTATTGGCAGCGCTTGAGTCAGGTTCAAAGCTTTATAGTTATAGAGATTCAAGAAGTCCTGTTGAAATTGACTGTGGGTATCCTTGTGCACCTGATGGAATTGGCACAAAATGGGTAGTAAGAAACTATGGTACTTCTATTACTGCTGACAGATATTTGAACAAAATAGCAGCTCAAGATCGAGCTATTGAACTTCAATGTGTTGGTTACCACATTGAAGATATAAAAAATATTGATTTTTTTAAGCAGTTTCCATTAGTTTCTAATTTAGATGAAATACAAGATAATTCAGAAAAGCTAATTGAAATTGGCAAAGCTTTAAATCAAATTGATGAAGATGGTAACACAATAATTTATCAGCTAGACACGTCTGGAGTCAATTTTCCCGAAGGTACGGTTGTGATTACAGATCCAGAACTAATTGAACAACAAGCAAATACAACACAAATTAATATTGAAGGTGAAACGCAATATATCTTCAAACCTTGCAATGATAAAAGTGAGTACAATAGATCAGTAAAGTTGCTCGACACATCAGGAATGATTTCTCTTGAAGAGGCTACTAGAAGATCTATAAATACAGTTTTTGCTCAAATGGCCTCTGAGCTTGGTGGGGAAAAGCTTGCTTCGACAGCCAATCGTATTGGAATAGATTCTAAAATTGAACCAGTTATTTCATTAACTCTGGGAGCGGGTGCGGTAACACCAATTGAAATTGCATCTGCCTATTCATCATTTGCAACTAATGGCGTATTGGCACCTACTTATCTAATTGAAAGAATAGAAGATTCAAATGGTGTAATTTTGTATCAAAATATAGTTTCACAAAGAGTTTCTATACCTGACCCTGGTGCTGCAGCTGCAGTCAGAAAAACATTAGAAGTAGCAGCACAATATGGTACAGGTACAAGGGCCACACTAGAAGACAGGCCTATTGCTGGAAAAACTGGTACTCATCAAGGCTTTAGAGAGGCATGGTTTATTGGATTTATACCCCAATATACTTCATCTGTATGGATTGGATTTGCTGAAGAACAGCTTCCCCTCACAGATGTAGAAATTAATGGTGAAGTAATTAAGAATGTGTCTGGTGGTCGTGTCCCAGCGCCTATGTGGAAAGAATTTATGACAAAAGTTGTTGAAGGTCTCCCTGTAATAGAATGGCCAAATGATCCAAGTGATTTAGAAAAGTACTATGAAATTCCAACGGTCATTATTCCAGAGCTAGCTGGCCTTAATGTACTTATTGCAGAAGAAATAGCGTTTTCAAATTATTTACTTCCTAATATAAAGTTGGTTGATTCAGAAGAGGCTCCAGGATTAGTTTTGACCCAAAGTATTGAAGTAAACGAAGAAGTACCTGAAGGTACAGTTATTGAACTAGAAGTATCTGGACAAAAGTTTTCAGCAGCTATTCCAAATATTCCACCTTGTGAATACACCATAGAAGAAGCTGAAGGTCTTATTAAAACATTTATGAGAGAAAATAATGTGATTTTATTTTTGAAAAAGAATTACGAACAGTCAGATGTTCAAGGGTGTGAAGGTAAAGTTGTAGGAACAAATGTTTCACAGGGTGCAACAATGTCTACTGGAGATACATTAATATTTATTATTGAGAGCACTAATAGTGATTCTTAATTATCAATTTCATTACAGATAAAATTGAAATAACCAATTACTCCAAATCCTGTTCCACCCTCTGGGTAGATAGAATTGTCGCTTCTTGATCTAGCAGGACCAGCTATATCTAAATGAATCCAATCAATATCGTTGACAAACTCTTCTAAAAGTAAAGCAGCAGTTATGGCGCCTCCAAATCTACCACCTGAATTTTTCATATCAGCAATGCTTGATTTGATTAGAGATTTATAACTTTGCTCAAGTGGCAAAGAATGATAGTTTTCAAAACTATTAGCATTTGAATTTAAAAATTTATTCAAAGTAGATTCATTATTCGAAAATACAGCTCCTATTTCGACTCCAAGTGCAACATACGCAGCGCCGGTCAATGTGGCCACATCGCAAATTATATCTGGCTTATTTTCACTAGCATAAGCCAAAGCATCAGCCATTATTAGACGACCTTCAGCATCTGTATTCATTACTTCAATTGTTTTTCCATTTCTCATATTTAAAATATCACCAGGCCTAATTGCAGTACCACTAGGCATATTTTCAACTATTGGGGTATAAACTTTCAAACCAATATCTAAATTTTGTTTTGCAACTAACGCAATTATTCCCCAAGCAGTTGCAGCACCTGCCATATCTGTTTTCATAGTCTCCATTCCTGAAGGAGATTTTAAAGAAAGTCCTCCAGAATCAAACAAAACACCCTTTCCTATAAGGGCAATTTGTTTTTTAGCATCTGGATTATATTCTCCAATTAGAAATTTTGGTGGTCTTTCAGAACCCTGTGCAACGCCTACAACACCCCCCATGTTATTTTCTCTTAACCACTCCTCATCATATGATTCAAGCTTTATGCTTAGATTTTTTATTAATTCTTCTACTTGTTCCTCAAAAAAATCTGGTGATTTAGTTATAGCTGGATAATTCACCATATCTCTCACCCAAAAAATTGAATCTATTTTGTTTTGAATTTCTTCAGTATGAGAACTATCTAAAATTTTAAAATTTTGTTTGGGATTTTTTTCAGATTTAAAATTATCAAAATTGTATGAAGAAATAACAATGCCAAATTCAATAGAAAAGATGTCTAAATTATCTGATTTTGAAATAAGTTGGATATCACAATCTTGACCAATTTTTTTACCAATTAGTGAACCTAAATTAACAAAATCATATGCCGTTTCACATCCCTTTGTGCCGACTACTAATGTCGAAACTTCATCTGAACTATCTAAGTTAGCTAAAAAAACCATTTGATTTTTTTTAGCTTCGAATTTGTTTATCTCGAATAAATTTTTGTTTTCATCATAATTTTTCAGTGACGTTAAGTTATCTCCATCAATACTGTCAATTAGTACAACTTCTATTTTCATTTACTTGCGGTCCATTCTGTTTCGAAATCTCGAGCTAACATCCATAATAAATCAGACAACCTATTTAAATAAACAATTACTTCTGTGTCTTCTATTTGGTTAAGTTTTTTCCATGCTACAGATTTTCTTTCAGCTCGTCGTGAGACAACCCTACACCAGTCAAATTTTGCAGAAATGCTGTTTTCGCCAGGAACAACAAAGAATTCTGGAATTCCATTTTTGTCTGTCAAAAAATCTATATTCTTTTCAAGATTTTCAATCATACTAGTAGTAACTAAAGTTTCATCAGGCACTAGTTTGGACCTATTTTCTTTTGAAGTTGCCAATTCTGCTCCAGCTATGAAAAGCTCTCTCTGTATTCGCAGAATTAACTCTTTTGTGTCTATTGGTAAATTTTTTTCGTATCGAATCAAACCTAAAGCAGCAACCAATTCATCAACCGAACCATAAGCTTCTGGCGCAATGCTATCTTTAGACACAGCATCACCATATAGTAGACGGGTTTCCCCCTGGTCCCCTTTTTTAGTATAAATTTTCATATTTTAAGGATAGTGTCATATAGAAAGTATTAAAGTTCCAGAAGCTCCTAATGAGACAATTAATGATAAATAACTTAAACCAGTACTTGCCATAACTCCTGTATAAGATTTTTCTTGTAAAGCTTTATAAGATCCAAATGAGAGAACCCCTGCTGAAATGTAAAGAAAAATAATTACATTATTTAAGACTTCATTTCCAATTAAATTAAAAAAATCTGAACTGCTTTCATAAAAATCTAAAAAAACTAGAAATGAAAGAACAATTGAAAGATACATTGAGAATTTTGCAATATTTTTCATTCCATCACGATTAATGGTTGGATCAACAAGAAACCAATGGCCAATCATCATAAGAGAAAATACTGATGAAATAAGCAAAACTGGAATAAGACTTTTTAAAGTATTTATATTAATTTCGTTAAGAAATCCTACGCTGAATGATATGAAAGATAGGGATAAATAGTAAAAACTTTCTTTTTTACCATATGAATATAAATAAAAAGCTATAAAAAATAAGCCTAGGAGAGAAAAATTGTCTGATTTTAGAAATACATTCAATGCAATTAGTACAGCAAATAATATACTAAATCCTTTTTTTGGACTTGTTGAACGGACAATATAGTACAAAAAAGGTATACAAAGTGTAAGAAATAAGTAGGTAAATTCACTCAATTGCATATGTATCTTACAATAATATATATGTTAAAAAATTTAATAAAAAATAACTACAAAAGAGCATTGATAGCTACTTTCATCTTTATGCTATTTTTAACTAATGTATCAGCAGCTTCAATAAATAAGCTTATGTCTACGGATTTTATGTACTCATTTATTATGTATTTTGCTCTATTCCTGATTACTTTTGACAGCTTTAGAAAAAATAAATTTATTGGTATTTATTTATTAGTAACAATCTTTTTTATACCTCCAAATATATTTCCGAACTACAAAGGACTCTTGTTTCCAGTTACTTATCTTTCATTTATTGCATATATTGGATTTATCGTTTCTAATCATATATTTAAAATATGGAAAAAAAACCAGGTATTATGAAATATTTTTTAATCAATCTACAATAAGGTAATGAAACTAGGGCTTAAATCAAAATTTTTGTTTGCATTTAGCTTCTTACTTTCATTTGCCTTACTAAATCTGTTAAAAGAACCTGTAAACGCTATTAATTTGAAGCCTAGTTCTTCCGTATCTTGTGTTAACAATGCAGTAGCTCCATTAGACAATTTAAAAGATATACAAACTTTTTTAAATTGTAATGGTTTCAATCCGGGGCCTATTGATGGTCTGGCAGGAAGTAGAACAACTAATGCAGTAATAACTTTTCAAAAAACTGTAGGCTTAACAGCTGACGGAGTTGTTGGGCCAGCCACAAAACAGGCTATGAGGGGTTATAGCTCCGTTTCGTTTACCTTTACTGGTAGTGGTTGGGGTCATGGAGTAGGTTTGAGCCAATATGGGTCAAAGGGATTAACAGAATTGGGTGCTAGCTTTTGTTCAAATACAAGTTCTTGTAATTCTACTGAAGTTGTCCAGTATTATTTTCAAGGGACTAATGTAAAAAACCTATCTGATGTGAGCCTTTCATCTCCTGATATTGCCTCTTCCAATAATGCTTTATGGGTAGGCTTAGCAAGAAACGCTAAATCTATAAATCTAACTACTCTTCCATCTTCAAGCCCACCAGTTCTTAGCATCTGTCAAGCAAACTTGCCTCAAACAGCCGGTGTACAAGCTTTTCTTGCCTCAAGAGGTTTTGATCCAGGTGTTATAGATGGTGCTTTTGGAGATAGAACTGCCAACGCATTAAAAAATTATCAAGCGTCGGTGGGAATTACTCAGTCTGGAAGTATTGATGATGAGACAGTTAACAAAATAAAATCTGATGCTTCTTCTGATGGTCCTTGTGAGTCTGTATATGGACCACTAAAAATTGGTGGTGGGGCGACAATAAACATAATTTACTCAGGCGGAAGTTGTTATTTAACTGGTCACCCTTTGTTGTCGAAAGTTTCTGCTGGATGTGATATTGGAATTAGTTGGTCCGATGGAGGAAGAATAAGGGTTGGGCCTAGGGAGCATAAACATGGGGTACTCAAACTAAGATCTAAGGGAGTTTCTTCTGGCTTTCATGTCTCACTTGCTGTGAATATTGAAAAATATTTGTATGGATTAGCTGAAATGCCATCAAACTGGAACGTGAAAGCTCTTGAAGCTCAAGCACTAGTTGGTAGAAGCTATGCTGTCTATCAATACCTAAAACAAAATATTCCTTCGGAGAAAACAAATATAGATGCTGGTCTTTCTAGTTCACGAAAATCATACTGTTGGTGCCATATAGGATCAACTGCATCAAGTCAGTATTATTACGGATACTTAAAGGAAATAGCTGGACCAAATTGGGTTCAAGCTGTAAACAATACGGCTGGAAAAGTCATAACTTATGATGGAGGATATACCCAAAGTAATGTAATTCAAGCCTTTTATTCTTCTTCAACTGGTGGAAAAACAAATGACAATGCAGTTGGTTTTGGTTCCTCTACTCCCTGGCCTTATCTTAAAACAGTTGATGACCCTTGGTCTATTGATAGTAGAGTAGGTAATCCTAAAGCAGCATGGTCCTACGATTTTAGTTCATATCAATTAGCAAAAAATATTCTTTGTGGTGATAATCCATGTTTTGACTCTGTAACTGATATTTATGTTTCATCAGTATCTGAATCTGGTGCTGCAATTGAGGTAACCATGAAAGGTTTTAAAAATGGAGGTTCAAAATCCGTAACCAAATCCGGAAGAAATATTAAATCTCAACTTGGATTTACTTCACACTACTTTAAAACATCTAGCCAATCAGATGTATCAAATTTAGCTGTTGGTCCAGTAACAGCCAATAATTCAACATCCGAAGCTGGGGTTTCCACTGGGTCCACTACAGGAGATACACCACAATATGCTACGTCATCTAATGGTTTAAGTTATTTATCTAAAGCAGGATTATTAAATAAATGCACCCAAACATCATCTGGGTGCCAAGCCAAAACACTTACTAGAGAAGAGGCAGCTGCAGTAGCAGTTACTGTTGGAGGATTACCTTTAGATTCTCCAAATGCATATAGTGATGATGATCAAAGTATTTACCAAAAAGCAATCAACTCTCTTCCATATTTCGGTCTACAGACTTGCTTTGGTAGTCCATTTCAGTTCCAGCCAAATGAACAAGTTTTAAGAGATGAATTTGCGTGCCTAATGATTAAAGCAATAAATGCAGGTACGACACAAAATTTGACTGGTTCAGAAGACAAATACTCCGACATCGGTGCAAGTAAGTGGTCGAGTAATATTAAGACTTTAGCTGCAAATAATATAATTCCGAACTGTAGCTCTCTGGAAGATAAGTTTTGTCCAAGTCGTAGAATTTCCGTGGGTGAAGTGTCTTACATGGTTAACCAACTTGTTAATAAATCTTTGGTGTCATCGGATTTATTCAATGTAACTCCATTCCAAAGTAGCTGGACTGCAAATGGTGGAGAAGTTGCAGATGCAGGGTCTACTGCTGTATCTAATCCAAATGCAGGAAACGATGCTTGCGTTCAAAAAGATAATTCAAATGCTTCATTAAGTTCTACATTAGAGATTCAACAATTTCTCTCAAATAATGGCTTTAATCCAGGACCAATTGATGGTCAATCTGGGCCAAAAACTAAAGAAGCTATTAGGTCATTTCAAAGAGAGAATGGACTGCTTGCAGACGGTATAGTAGGTAATCAAACTAAAGCTAAAATGAGATCGTATACTGGATGTGAAAAAGCCAATGCCTGCGTTGCTAGAGACAATAGGTCAGCAAAGCTTGACACTATCTCAGACATACAAACCTACCTTGCTAATAACGGGTTTAATCCTGGAATTATTGACGGAAAAATGGGGTCATATACAAAAGAAGCGATAAAAGCTTTTCAGAGAAAGGTTGGATTAATTCCAGATGGAGTAGCAGGTAATCGAACTAAGTCTGAAATGAGATCATACACTGGGTGTTAATCTAGATAGTTCCTTATTCTTTGCTCTATTGATTCAACGTTTAATTTAAAAAATTTACTCAAATCATCTTCGGGTGCTGATTTTCCAAACGTCTCTACACTAAATGAATCCGTAATATCTCCGATATAATCAGCCCAACCAACTGATTTTCCTAGTTCTAATGTAAAGGTATGTTTAGAATTTTTTAAAGATGCAGCTTTTTCAGGATTTAGTTTATTTAATATAGGCACGCTGACAATTCTCACAGAATATTCACTTAGGTTCTTTTTCAAAGCAAACGCTAAATTTAACTCAGACCCTGATGCAAAAATTGTAATTTCATCTCCATCAGAAACAATATATCCACCATTCAAGAATTCTTCATACTCAACTGAAAAATCTAAGTTCTTTAAATTTTGCCTTGTTAAAGAAAGAACTTTTGGGTTCTTTGTATTTGAAAAAAGGTACCTATAAGAATATATTATTTCAACACTGTTAGAGGGTCTTATAACATCTAAGTTGGGTATCAACCTTAAAGACATTAAATGTTCAATAGGTTGATGGGTAGGTCCATCTTCTCCTAAGTAAATCGAGTCATGTGTAAATATAAATGACGAATTTATCTCCATCAGCGAAGCTAGCCTAATACTTGGACGCATATAGTCAGAAAATACTAAAAAAGTTGAGCCAAAAGCAAACAGCTTGCTGTGAAGATTAATTCCATTTACTACAGCTGCCATACTGTGCTCTCTAATCCCAAATTCAATATTTTGCCCACTTCTATTTTTACTAGTGTAAGTTTCATTGCTCACAATTTGCTTTGTAGATGCTGCAAGGTCAGCTGAGCCACCCATTATAAATTTGTTTAGTGAACCAATTGAATTTAGATAATCACCACCTGTTACGCGAGTTGCACCGTTTTTTATTTCAAAATTTTCTGGAAATAAAACTTCATTTGCACAAAATTGCTCCCATAATTTTTTAAAAGATTCATCAGTTTCTAATTTATTATTTAAATTATTTTTCCAATCTTTATATTTATTCTGATCTTCTAGTCTTTTTTCAGCAAAATATTCATAAATATCTTCGTCATGATCAAAAGGATCTCCCTCCCAGTTAATTTCACTAAGAAATAATTCCATTTCATCACTTCCTAGTGGAGCACCATGAACAGAACTTGTGTTTTGTTTATTTGGAGCAAATTTTCCGATTGTACTTTTTGCAATAATTAAAGAAGGTTTACTTATTTCTTTTTTTGATAAATCAATTGCTTCTATAATTTCTGATTCATTGTGACCGTCAACTTCTAGAACATGCCATCCAATTGACTCAAATTTATTCTTTTGATTCGTAATTGAAACCTTGTCTACATTTCCATCTATAGAAATGTTGTTATCGTCAAAAATATAAATTAATTTTCCTAAATTCCATACACCTGCCAACTCTGCAGCTTCAAATGAAATTCCCTCCATCAAATCACCGTCTGAAACTATTCCGTATACATAATGATCAATGATGTCTTTTCCTAAAACTTCTGACAAATAAGATTCAGCTAAAGCTAGTCCGACTCCCGTAGCAAATCCTTGACCAAGGGGTCCTGTAGTAATATCAATTCCTAATGATGTGTCAACTTCGGGATGTCCAGCAGTTTTTGAATCTAGTTGTCTAAACTGCTTTATATCTTCTAAAGAAATATCAAAATTATTGAAATGAAGCAAGCTATAAAGCAACATCGAACCATGGCCAGCACTTAAAACAAATCTATCCCTATTGATCCAATCAGGTTGTTTATTTGAAACTTTTAAAACATTTTTAAATAAAACTGTACCTACTTCTGCCATACCCATAGGCATTCCTGGATGTCCAGAATTTGCTTTTTCAACAGCAGCTGCAGATATGACTCGAATTGATTTTGTTACTTTATCAAACATTGCTTTAAGTATATAAGAATCTATACAGACGCAAAGGAATCTTTTGCGTGGTAAGAAGATCTAACTAAAGGACCAGACTCCACATGTGGTATTCCGAAAGACTCTCCTATAAGTTTATAATGTTCAAATTCTTCTTCAGGTGCGTATCTATCTATTGGGCGATGTTTTGCAGTAGGACGCAAATACTGCCCAATAGTCACAATATCAACATCTAGTTTTGAAATATCTTTTAATACAGCTATTACCTCTTCCTTACTCTCCCCCATACCAACAATTAAACCTGTTTTTGTTTTTCCTTCAAACCCCTGAGATTTTACATAATGCAATAAAGATAAGGATCTTCCATAAGATGCAGATGTTCGTATCTCTCTTTGCAGCCTTGGTACTGTTTCAAGATTATGATTGATTACTTCTGGTGAGGCTTCAATTATATTGTTAATTGCTATTCTGTCACCTTTAAAATCTGGTATCAAAACTTCTACATCACAACCATTATTAAATTTTTTGACTTCTCTTATTGTTTCTGCAAAAAATAAAGAACCACCATCGTTTAAATCATCTCTATTAACTGAAGTGATTACAGCATGTGAAAGTCCCATAGTATTAACACTTTCAGCTACTCTTTTTGGTTCTTCCCAATCTAAACTTCCAGGCTTTCCAGTTTTTACATCACAAAACCCACAAGCCCTAGTACAAACATCACCCATAATCATAAATGTTGCAGTTCCCATAGACCAACATTCATATATATTAGGACATGATGCCTCTTCACAAACTGTATTTAGCTTTTGTTCATTTAATAGATTTTTTAAAGATCTGTAATCATTTCCCAAATTAGCTTTAACCTTCATCCATTCAGGTCTTTTTGGCTCATTTGGTAAAACTCCTTTAATAGTTATTGGAATTCCTTTACTTGCCGGTTTAAAAACTCCCTCAGCAACCATTTTGTCAATGTTGAACTCTTTTTTTGACTTAAGTTGTTTTGGTGTAAATTGTGAAAATTGCTCATCAACTTCTTTATATTGAAATAACTTTGAGAAATTTTTAGACACTATATGTGAAACTTCCTCAAAAGAAACTTCATTATTAAAGTTTTGAATTGAGGTAATATTTTCTAACTCATTTCCACAAGGATTTATGAGCTGGAACCCTTCTAATTTATCAAAAATATTTAATGAAAAACCATGATACGTTGTCCACTTACTAACTTTTACCCCTATTGAAGCAATCTTTCCCTTTTCAGTCCAAACCCCGGTGTCATCTTCTTTAGTAAATGAATCTATAGATAATTCTTTTAGAGAATCGATTAAAGTGTTCTCAATCAATCTCACAAATGGAACAACTTTTTTTGGATCTTCAAGTCTGATAATTGGATATCCAATCAATTGACCTTCTCCGTGAAAAGTAATATCTCCACCTCTGTCCGTCTCGAAATAATCTATTTTCATTTCTTCTAAATGATCTAGTGAAACAAGTAAATTGCCTTCTTTTGATGTTCTTCCAGATGTGATTACATTGTCATGTTCAAGTAATAAAAGGTAGTCGTCATTTTCTAAGTTGTTTGATACAGAGTTGTGTAAACCTAGTTGTAAATCATAAGCTTCAGAATATGGAAGTTTACCAAGCCACCTTATATTTAATTTTCTCAAACTAGTTTAATTCCTGTGACCAGTCAGAGTTTTCTAATTTCTCTCTTATGGAATTTAAGAATAATAATGCAACTGATCCGTCAAAAGCTCTGTGATCCCAGGTCAAACTTAACATTCCAGTATGCCTAATAGCTATAGAATCAGTGCCATCCTGTGCTTCAATAACTACTGGTCTTTTTTTAACTGACTCAGTAGACAATATTGCTACGTTTGGCTGATTAATTATTGGAGAAGTTAAGAATGAATTGAATGAACCATTGTTAGAGATGGTAAATGTACTTCCAGAAACATCATCCAAATCATAAGATCCTTCTCTTAGCTTTGATGATGTATCGGATATTTTTCTTGCTAAACCTTTCAAGCTAAATGAATCTGCTTCACGAAGAGTTCCGACTAATAAGCCCTCTTGATTGAGGTCAACAGCTATACCTAAATTAATATTGCTGTGAAAACTGTGGATATTTTTATCAAGATCGAATGAACTATTTACAACGGGATACTCTCTTAAGGCATATATTGTAGCTAGAGATATAAAAGGAAGATAAGTTAAAGAAAAACCATTCTCTTCTTTAAATGATTTTTTGTGTTTACTTCTTAGTATTTCAACATTTTCATAGTCAACTTCGACAGAAGTCATTACATGAGCAGAAGTCTGTTTTGACATAACCATATTCTCTGCAATTCTTCTTCTTAATCTAGAAATTTCATCACTTGAAGGTTTGGCAGGTTGTGCTTGCTTCTCTTTCTGTTGGCTTGGTACTTCTTTTGGTTTTTGAACTGTCTGACTTTCAGAAGTTATAAAACTCTCAATATCTTTCCTGGTAATCCTTCCACCTGATCCAGTACCGGTAACTTGCTCAAGATCTACATTATTTTCAGATGCCAATTTTCTAACAACAGGTGATAACTTTAAATTAGTACTTTTAACAACTGGAGTAGATTTGACTTCTTCCACTTCCACTTCAACAACTTCTTTGACTGGTTCGCTGACAGTTTCTACTTCGTCCGATGTTTTTTCGCTAACAGTGCTACCACTTGAATCTCCATCAAGTTCCAAAAGAGATGCTCCAACTTCAACAGTCTCACCTTCTTCAACTAGTAGAGATGTGACCTGACCAGTAAATGGAGATGGAACTTCAGTATCAACTTTATCAGTTGATATTTCTAAAATAGGATCATCTTCTTTTACTTCATCGCCAACTTGAACTAGCCAGCGAAGTATTGTTCCTTCAGTTACCGTTTCACCCAATTGGGGCATAGTTACAATTTGACTCATAGTTTTATTGTAATTCTTTTATAGCTTTTATGACTTTTTCAGCACTCGGTATGAAAGCATCCTCAAGCACAGGAGCAAAAGGAATATGAGTATTTGGAGGTGTAACTTTAACAATTGGATTGTCTAAGTTCCAAAAACCTTTTTCAGCTACCATAGATGAAATTTCAGATGCCACTGATGAGAAAGGAACATCCTCTTGTAAAATGCACAAATTTGATGTTTTTTCAACAGATTGAAGAATAATTTCTTCATCAAGTGGAACAATTGTTCTAATGTCAACAATCTCAACGGAAATGCCTTCCTTTTCTAATTCTTGAGCAGATTGTTCTGCTACTGATACCATTCCTGACCATGTAACAATTGTTATGTCTGAGCCTTCTTTGACTATTTTTCCCTTACCAATTTCCACTTCGTATAGTCCAAGCGGCACATCCATTTTTATGTCAGGTTTTCTGTATAGTTTTTTATGCTCTAAATACATAACTGGGTTTGGATCATTCACAGCAGCTACCAAAAGTCCTTTTGCATCATATGGATTAGATGGAGCAACTACCTTAATTCCAGGATGATGAGCTAACAATGATTCAGGACTTATTGAGTGAAATGGACCAGACCTTGTACCTGCTCCTGTTGGACCCCTTACAACCATAGGGACAGCTTTTCCAGCTTTCCAATGATATTTTGCTGCTTCGGTTGTTATCTGATCAAGTGCTGGATATACAAAATCATAAAACTGTAACTCAACTATTGGCTTTTTACCAGCAAGAGCTGCTCCAACTGCTGCTCCGGTAAATCCACCCTCTGAAATTGATGTATCTATAACTCTGAACGGTCCATATTTATCAAAAAGACCTTTTGTTGCTTTAAACGCACCTTCAAAAACTCCAATATCTTCACCCATCATAAAGACGTTTTCATCATTTTCCATCAACTCATCTAATCCGTTAGTAATTGCTTCAATGTAGTTCATAGTTTTTTTATTATCTTCACTATTTTCAATATTCGGAGTTGTTCTTAATGCAAAAATATCTGCTTCCTCATTGTTTGGATCCGGATCGTCTTGATTTTTTGCCCAATCTAAAGTTTCTTTTATTTCGGTTTCTAACTCATCTGTTAAATTTACAAAATGTTCAGTTGTGAATAATCCTTCCTCTAACAATGCATTCTCAAATCTTGCAATGGGATCTCTTTTCATCCAAAAATCTCTTACTTCATCATTTACGTATTCAGCTGGATCATGTCCTGCGTGACCATAATGACGAAAGGTGACTAATTCAATTAATGAAGGTCCGTTACCATTCCTAGCTTCTTCACACGAATCATGAATTGCATCTATTACTTCATATATATCATTTCCATCAATAATCTTTGCTGGAATTCCATACCCCGCAGCTCTATCAGCTACATTAGGTGTACCAAATTCAGTATCGTTTGGTGATGAGTAAGCAAACTGATTATTTTGAACTGTAAAAACTATAGGTAGATTAAGCACAGCTGCCATATTTACACTTTCGTGCCAAGTACCTGTTGCAGTAGCTCCTTCACCACAGTTTGCAACTGCAACGACTCCAGAACCACTTTGTTGAGATGCTAAAGCCCAACCAACTGCTACAGGTGCTGAGTCAGGGAGCGGAGAAACAACCATCAAAGTACCTTTATCAACAACACCAAAGTGGCTATTTCCATCTCGTCCTTTAGAAGGACCATCGTTTTTTCCAAAGAAATTTAATGCAATTTCCTTAAGAGTTACCCCTTTTTTAATTTGAACACCAAGATCTCTGTGTGTTCCGCCAAATATATCTTTTGAATCCATACCAGCAGCAATACCCGCCATACATGCTTCTTGGCCAATTCCTGGATAAACTGCGCCACTTAACTGTCCACCTTTGTACATTTTTAACAATCTATCCTCTAATAATCTTTGTGTTTTCATAGATTTGTAGATATCCCACAAAACTTCTTTTGAAAGTGTTGCTGAATAGCCTTGCCTAGTTATTTTTTCAATTTGCATATTAATGTAACCCCCTACCACTTAAACTCATTAATGATTCGCCAATTGCTTCACTCAAAGTTGGATGTGCATGTATAAATTCTGATGCTTCATCTGGAAGCGCTTCCCAGCCAACCATATACATTAATTCATGTATCATTTCACCAGCTGCTGGTCCACATACACTTGCTCCTACTATAGGACCGTTTTCTTCTGAGTAAACCTTTACTAATCCCTGATTTTGATTTTGAATCATAGCTCTACCTATACCAGCAAAGCCATGTTGGGATTGATTAATTTTCATTCCAAGCTCTTTTGCTTTTTCAGAGTTTACACCTACTTCTGCAAGCTCTGGCCTTGTGTAAACAACATAAGGTATAGCGTTGTAATTAACCGCCTTATTCTCACCTGTCGCAATATGAGTTATAGAACTTACTGCTTCTGCAAAAGCAACGTGTGCCAATTGTGGAGTGCCCTCAACAATATCACCAAGTGCATAAATATTTTCTATCTCAGTTTGTAAAGTTTCTAGGTTAGTTTGCACAAATCCTTTATTAACTTTTATACCCACTTCTTCAAGTCCAATGTTTTGGGTTAGTGGCTCTCTTCCTACAGCAACTAAAACACAGTCAAAGTTATCACTTTCTCCGTCAGAAAAGCTCACTTTTTTATCAGTAATTGATTCAACAGATGTGCCTAATTTAAAATTTACTCCTCTTTTAGATAGTTGTTTTCTTAATTCACCAGATGTTCTTTTATCTAAGCCAGGTAATATTTCACTGGCTAGCTCAACAACTACAACATCAGAATCTAAGTCATTTAAGAGGCTTGCAAATTCGCAACCAATAGCACCTGCTCCTATGACACAGACTTTCTTTGGTGGTTTCTCCCAATTCAATGCTGTGTCTGAAGTGATAGTAAACTCATTATCAATTTCAATACTTGGTAGAGATCTAGGTTTTGAACCAGTTGCAAGAAGTATAAAGTCTGATTCAATTACTATTTCTTCGCCATCAGCTTTTTTAACAAGGACATTATTTTTGTCTTTTATTGAGCCCCAGCCTTCAATTACATTTACTTTTTTTGAGTTAAGTAACATGCCAATTCCACCAACAAGCTTATTGACAATTTCATATCTTTTTTCAGCTGTTTTAGCCCAGTTAATAGATTTCTCATTAACATCTATTCCAAATTCACTTGAGGTTTCAATTTCGTGATTTAGTTCAGCAACATGTAGCCAGTATTTTGCTGGTATACAACCTCTGTTTAAACAAGTTCCACCGAGAGTGTCTGATTCAATAAGGGTGGTTTCTAAATCAAAATTGCTTGCGTAAAGTGCAGCAGCATATCCTGCCGGCCCTCCGCCAATGATGGTCAATTTTTTCAAATTACCTCTTTCCAGATAGGGTCTCTATCCAATCGAGATAATAACTACACTTTTACAAGGGGTTCCCAAGAAAAATGATAATAGTTATCGTCACACTTAAATTTACTAAAGTTTGAACAAAGTTCAAAATTAGGATTGTTTTATATTTAAGTAGAATGTAACTATGCAGACAA
>ENA-OSEY01000665-OSEY01000665.1-marine-metagenome-genome-assembly--contig:-NODE-665-length-24561-cov-3.384088_pt1 | contig 24561 bp, 22 predicted proteins | sample MGYA00248465_ERZ534230 | MGnify/ENA primary metagenome ERZ534230 (study PRJEB26409, sample SAMN06344110) | marine metagenome | isolation source: Sea water from surface | place: Atlantic Ocean:Southern...
TCCTATGAAATGGGAAAAAGCTTTCAAGAGGGTTTAGGTGAGGTTCAAGAGATGATTGATATTTGTGATTTTGCAGTTGGTCTTTCCAGACAGTTACATGGTTTAACTATGCATAGTGAAAGACCTGGACATAGAATGTATGAGCAATATCATCCACTTGGAATTGTTGGAATTATTTCAGCATTTAATTTTCCTGTTGCCGTTTGGTCTTGGAATACAGCTTTAGCTTGGATATGTGGTGATGTATGTGTTTGGAAACCAAGTGAAAAAACACCACTTTGCTCAGTTGCATGTCAAAAGATTATTGCTGATATATTAAAAGATAATGATTTGCCTGAAGGAATTTCTTGTTTAATAAATGGAGATTATAAAGTCGGAGAATATATGACAAGAGACAAGAGAATTCCTCTTATTTCTGCTACAGGTTCAACTAGAATGGGTAAAATTGTTGCAAGTGAAGTAGGCGCTAGATTAGGGAAATCATTATTAGAGCTTGGTGGAAATAATGCTATTATTGTTACCCCTGATGCTGATGTTAAGATGACTGTAATGGGTGCAGTTTTTGGGGCAGTTGGAACTGCAGGTCAAAGATGTACTTCAACAAGGAGGTTAATTATTCATGAAGATATATACAATGAAGTTCGTGATGCAGTTGTAAATGCATACAAGCAGATTAAAATTGGAAATCCCCTTGATCAATCAAATCATGTGGGGCCTGTCATCGATAAATTAGCTGTGGACATGTACTCTAAAGCTTTGGATAAAGTGGTTGAGCAAGGTGGAAATATCATTGTTGAAGGTGGTATTTTAGAAGGTAAAGGATATGAAAGTGGGTGCTATGTAAAACCTGCTATTGCAGAGGCAAAACCTGATTTTGAAATCGTTCAAGAAGAAACTTTTGCTCCAATTTTATACCTACTCAAATATTCTGGCCCTGTAACTAATGCAATCGAAATTCAGAATAATGTTACACAAGGATTGTCCTCAGCAATTATGACAAATAACCTCAAGGAAGCTGAGAAATTCCTTTCAGCTGCTGGTTCAGATTGCGGAATTGCTAATGTAAATATTGGTACTTCAGGCGCTGAAATTGGAGGTGCATTTGGTGGAGAAAAAGATACTGGTGGAGGTAGAGAATCAGGTTCAGATGCTTGGAAAATTTACATGAGAAGACAAACAAATACAATTAATTTTACAGACGATCTTCCACTTGCACAGGGAATAAAATTTGATCTATAGTTCTATAATTTATTTAGAATTTAGTAAGTTATTTCTTATTTATAATTGCGCTTGTTGCTTGCGCTTGAGGAAGTACTAAAATATCTGCAATATTGACATGGCTTGGTCTATTTATAACAAATTCTATAATATCAGCAATATCATTTGCTTGTAAAGCTTTATAACCTTGATAAACCTTTTCTGCACGATCACTATCTCCCTTGAAACGTACATTTGAAAAGTCGGTTTCCACAAGTCCTGGATTAATTTCAGATACTTTTATCCCTGTTTTATTTAAATCAATTCTCATAGCTTTTGAAATAGCATTCACCGCATGTTTTGTTGCGCAGTAAATATTACCCTTTTCATAAACTTCTCTTCCTGCTAGAGAACCTATATTAATTATATGCCCACTTTGTTGTTCAATCATTTTTGGCATGATAACACGAGAAACATAAAGCAAACCTTTCACATTACTATCAATCATATTATCCCAATCATCAAGCGAACCATCTTGAATAGTATCAAGCCCATGAGCATTTCCAGCATTATTTATAAGAACATCAACAGAACTAAATTGCTCAGGAAGATCATTTAAAAGTCTATTTACTTCATTTTTATTTGAAACATCAAAGCAAAGTGATAATACGTTAGCAGATTTTGAAAGTTCCTCAGAAATTTCATCTAATTTACGTTGTCTTCTCCCACATAAAATCAGTTGATTTTTTTCATTCGCTAACTTTTTAGCAGCTGCTAATCCAATTCCGCTTGTTGCTCCGGTAATAAGTATAGTTTTCAAGTCTTAAATTTTAAGTTATTCAAAATGTTAATATTTGGTTAAAAATGGTCTTTTTTAACCTAATGTTAACAGAGATATTTGTAATGATTTACCAATTTGCAAAACCAATTTTAAAGTTATAATAATTTTTAGTCATGGAAAACAAAGTTGATATAAAGAAAATTAATGAAAAAATAGAAAAAGAAAGTGCTTTCATTGATTTGTTGAGATCAGAGATGAATAAAGTAATTGTTGGTCAAAAGAATATGGTGGATAAACTTTTAATAGGTCTTCTTGCAAAAGGCCACATATTACTTGAAGGTGTCCCTGGTTTAGCAAAAACCCTTGCCATCAATACTTTATCAAAGGCGATAAGTGGTAGTTTCAGTAGAATTCAATTCACACCTGATCTTTTACCTGCTGATGTTGTTGGGACACAACTTTATAATGTGAAACAGTCAAAATTCTCTGTTAAGAAAGGTCCTGTTTTTGCAAATTTTGTTTTAGCAGACGAAATAAATAGAGCACCTGCAAAAGTACAATCGGCTTTGTTAGAAGCAATGCAAGAAAAACAAGTTACAATTGGTGAAGAAACATTTAAGTTGGAAGAGCCATTTCTAGTGATGGCTACTCAAAATCCAATTGACCAAGAAGGAACATATCCACTTCCGGAGGCTCAGGTAGATAGATTTATGTTAAAAACAGTTATTACCTATCCTGAATTAGATGATGAAAAATTAATAATGCGAGCAAATTTAGAAAATACTGCAAGCAAGGTGAAACCCGTCGTGACACTTAAAAAGATTATAACTGCGCAAAAAGTTGTGAGAGAAGTTTATATGGATGAAAAAATTGAGTCTTATATACTTGATATTATTTTTGCCACTAGATTTCCAGAAAAATATAATTTATCAGAACTAAAACCACTAATATCTTTTGGTGCCTCCCCAAGAGGAAGTATTAATCTTGCCTTAGCTGCAAAATGTTATGCGTTCATAAATAGACGAGGATTTGTAATTCCTGATGATGTAAGAGCAGTGGTGTTTGATGTTTTACAACACAGAATTGGAATTTCTTATGAAGCCGAAGCAGAAAACATGTCATCTGTTGATATTATCACAAAAATTGTAAATGAAATAGCTGTTCCATAAACTCTTAACAATGGAAACAAAAGATCTTCTAAAAAAAGTCAGAAAAATTGAAATCAAAACCAAAAGATTATCAGATCACATCTTTGGTGGAGAGTACCAGTCCACATTCAAAGGTAGAGGTATGGCTTTTAGTGAAGTAAGACAATACCAATTCGGAGATGATGTCAGAGCAATAGACTGGAATGTAACAGCGAGATATAACGACACATTTATAAAAGTATTTGAGGAGGAGAGAGAGCTAACAATGATGTTAATTATTGATATTTCTGGCTCCAATTTTTTTGGATCTAATTCAGCCTTTAAAAATGAATATGTTACAGAATTAGCGGCAACTTTAGCATTTTCAGCAACTAAAAACAATGATAAAGTTGGATTAATTTTATTCTCTGATAATGTTGAATTATACATCCCCCCAAAAAAAGGTAAATCTCATGTCTTAAGAATTATTAGAGAGTTGCTAGAATTTAAATCGAAGAGTAAAAAGACTGATATTAATGTTCCTTTAAAGTTTGTCTCCAATATTTTAAAAAACAGATCTATCGCTTTTATTATCTCTGATTTTATTTCTCAAGATTATTCAAATTCTCTTAAAATATTTTCTTCTAGACATGATGTAACAGGAATTAGAATATATGATAAAACCGAAGAAATTATTCCAAATTTAGGTGTTATTGATATAAATGATAATGAAACCGGAAAACGAACTACAGTAAATACCAGCTCAAAAAAAATCAGAAGGAAATACAACGAATATTATAATTCCAAAAGGAGAGAGTTTGTGGATTATTTTAAAAGGTCAGGATCTGGAATAATTGAATGTAATACGAATGATGATTATCAAAAAAAATTATTAAAATATTTTAAGAGTCGATGAAACTATTTCTCAATATTTTAATTTTTTGTTTTGTTTTTTTACAAAGCGTTACATCCATTTCACAAAATGTTACTGCTTCTGTTGAATCTGATTCAACATTAATAGGAAAAGAACTTATTTATACAATTGATGTCAGTTCTGAAAGGGTGGAAAATATTATTTTTCCAGATTCAACTTCGTTTGTGCCTTTCGAATTAATTTCAGAATATCAGATTGATACAACTGAGGTTGAAGAGGGTTTTCTATTTTCAAAGAAATATGGTATTACATCATTTGATGAAGGAGAATATATCATTCCAAAAATAAAGATTCAAATTGGAGATAAATTATTTTCTACTGACTCAAAAAAAATCTTAGTTAATTTAGTTGAAGTTGACACTACTAAGCAAGGTCTCTACGATATAAAGCCATCATTCGATAAGTTCTCAACATTAGAAATTTTCAAACTTCGTTTAATGAATAATTACCCAATTATTCTATTCACTCTTTTTTTAATCCTGATTTTACTTTTTTTCAGAAGACAACTTGTCGATTTTTTTAATCCACTATTAAATATTAAACCTGCATTAAGACCTATTGAATTAATTAAGAAAAGATTAAGTGATTTAGAAAAAATTAATCTTGATTCGAAATTAGATATTAAGTTTTTTTATTCTGAATTAACATATGCATTAAGAAGTTTTTTTGAAAAAGAAGTATATGAAAGAGCCTTAGAAAGTACTACAGGTGAGCTAATCTTAAAACTAGAAAACTTAAGCGAAATAAATTCTTTTAATATTTCAAAGAAATCTATCAATAGAATTGAAGATGTTTTTAAAAGAGCAGACTTGGTAAAGTTTGCAAAATTTCTTCCTGAAAAAAATGTAATTCAAAATGACCTTAGCATAATTAATGATGAGGTTCAACTTTTTTCACAATTACTACCTGAACCCAGTGAAGAAGAAAAACTAAAAAATTTAAATTATCAAAAACAAGCAGAGAAGAAGTTGAGAAATGAAAGACTAAAAATTGTTTCAATTTCAGCTGCTTCTTTAATTTTATTATTGTTTATTTTTTCAGGTTTTATAAATGGTTTTCAATATTCGTTAGATAGGATAACATTTAATAAAAATCTTAGATTGCTAAATAAAATTTGGGTAAAATCCGAATATGGGTCTCCTGGAATATTTGCTGAAACTCCTGATGCTTTAGTAAGATTAAATAATGATAATGAGTTTTTGTATGATGATTATAAAATGGAATCTCAATTTTATTTCTCGAATTCAAATCAATCTATTGAATTTTTTGTCTCAAACTATTCCTCTCAATCGAAGATTGAACCACAAAATTTCCAATCAATTTTAGATTCAAGTTTGGATGATTTAGAAAGTAGGGGACTTCAAAATATGCTTGTAAAGTATGAGGAATTTGAAACAAAAAATAAAGGAAAAGGTCTACTTATTTCAGGAACTTCAGATTTTAAAATAAGTGATAAGAAGTATAAATCTGGAAATTATAATGTTATTGGTTTTTTAACAGAAACAGGATTTAAAACAGCAATTCTTTTAACACATGAAAAAAGATATGTTGATGAGATTAGAGAAAGAATTATTAAGTCAATTGAAGTATTAAAAGAAGAAGAAAAATGAATTTAGAATTTTTAAATCCAGAGTACTTTATTTTATTGGCTATTATTCCTTTAATAGTCTTATGGAATTACCTAAAGAGAGATAATTTAACAAACTCGATTAAATTTTCTAATTCAGAAGCCTTTGGTGATTCAGGAAACTTCTATTCAAAACTAAAATCAACATTCAAATTTTTAAGGTTGATTTCATTAATATTAGTCATTATTGCTCTAGCAAGACCACAAGTAATTGATACATCAACTAGAGTAAAAACAAATAGTGGTATCGATATAATAATGGCAATTGATGTTTCTGCAAGTATGTTGGCAAAAGATTTAAAACCAAACAGGCTTGATGCATTAAAAAATGTTGCTGACGAATTTATTAAAAATAGAGTTTCAGACAGAATAGGGCTGGTTGAATATGCTGGTGAAAGTTATACAAAAACTCCGCTCACGTCTGATAAGAATATAACATTAAGATCTCTTAGGGAGATAAAATACAATAATATTATTGAAGGTGGAACCGCAATTGGAATGGGACTAGCAACTTCCGTAAATAGAATAAAAGACAGTAAGGCTAAAAGCAAGGTAATTATTCTTTTGACTGATGGAGTAAATAATGCAGGATTTATTGACCCTATAACAGCAGCTGAGTTAGCAAAAGAATTTCAAATTAAGATATATTCTATAGGATTGGGAACAAATGGTCTTGCATTATCCCCGGTTGGTATTGATGCAAGAGGAAAATTTAATTATGCAAATGTTCAGGTTGAAATTGACGAAAACTTACTTACTCAAATTTCTGAAATGACCGGAGGAAAATATTTTAGAGCCACAGACAATGAAACACTAAAAGAAATTTATTCAGATATTGATGAGTTAGAAAAGACAGAGATAGAGGAGTTTAAATATTATTCAGTTGACGAGAAGTTTAGATACTTCCTTCTACCTGCAATTATATTAATTGCATTTGAGATGATTATGAAATTAACAATACTAAGAAGTTTTATATAATGTATGAATTAGAAAACATATCATGGTCTTGGTTGTTTTTGTTGATTATTTTAATCAGCATACTGTTTATTTTTGACAGAGCTTGGAAAATAAAAACTCAGAAATTATTTTTCTCAAAGTCCAATTTGGAAAGATTAAGCCCAAACATTTCAAATCTAAAACCTATCATAAAAATATTTTTTATGATAGTTGGGATTTCAATGTTTATAATCGCTATGATTAATCCTAAAATTGGAACTAAGATTGAGACTTTTCAAAGACTAGGAGTTGATATAGTTTTTGCAGTGGATGTTTCTAAAAGTATGCTTGCTGAAGATATAGCTCCTAGTAGAATAGAAAAATCTAAGCAGCTAGTAGGCCAAGTTATAAATAATCTGGGTGGTGATAGAATTGGTATTGTAGCTTATGCTGGCAAGGCTTTTCCTCAACTACCATTAACAACTGACTACTCATCAGCTAAAATGTTTTTGCAAAACATGAATACTGATATGCTTTCATCACAAGGTACTGCCATTGATGAAGCTATCCGATTATCTTCTACTTATTTTGATCAAGACCAGTCAACAGAGCGGTTATTATTTATTGTTTCAGATGGAGAGGATCATAATGATTTATCCTATGAAATGGCAGACTTAGCTGCAAAAAATAACATTACCATTTACTCGATTGGTGTCGGAACAGAAAAGGGCTCACCTATTCCAATTAAAAAAAATGGAATTGTAATGAGCTATAAAAAAGATATCAATGGAGAGGTGGTTATTACAAAACTTAATAAAAATTATCTTGAGAATATTTCTGATAAAACCAAAGGAAAATATATAGATGGTTCTGTAACTGAAAATGTGATAAATGAGGTAATTGAAATTTTAGAAAACACTGAAAAAAAAGAATTTGATACACAAAAATTTTCTGAATTTAAAGACCAATTTCAGTGGTTTATCTTGATTGGATTCGTATTGATAGTTATCGATATTTTCATGAGGGATGGTAAAACTATATGGCTAAAAAACTTAAATTTATTCAATGAAAAATAATATACTTTTTTGCTTTTTTGTTTCCATTCTGGCATCATATAATATTTATGCTCAGTCTGAAAATTATGCTAAATTTTATAACAAAGGAAATAAGTTTATTGAAAATAACTTTGAGGAAGCTGAAAAGAATTTTAGAGTTGCTATTGATGATTCACTAAGCGACTTAAGAGCCACATTCAATTTATCTAATAAATATTACAGCGAAGGTCTATATGACGAAGCAATTTCAAGACAAATTGAATCAACCAAACTTGCAAAAAATAAATCTGAAAAGCACAAAGCTTTTCACAATTTGGGCAACTCTCTAATGAAAAAAGAAATGTGTTCTGAAGCAGTATTAGCGTACAAAAATGCTTTGAGAAATGACCCCAGCGATGATGAAACTCGTTACAATTTAGCACTGGCTAAGAAGTGTGAAGAGGAACAGCAAAATGATGATCAAAACAAAGATGATCAGAACAAGGATAATGAGAGTAAAGACGATCAAAACAAAGATGATCAGAATAAGGATAATGAGAGTAAAGACGATCAAAACAAAGATGATCAGAATAATGATAGTGAGAATAAAGACAATCAAAATAAGAACGATCAAAACAAAGATGATAATAAGTCTGATAAACCTAAAGAAAACAAGAATCAACAATCAAAACTTTCTCCCCAACAGATTAAAAATTTATTGAAGGCTATGGAAAATGCTGAAAAGAAAGTTCAAGCAAAAGTGAATGATAAGAAACAAAAAGGCACAAAAGTTGTTTCTGAAAAAGACTGGTAATGTTTAGAAATAAATTTATACATATAATTGTTTTCTTGATAGGCTTTTCAGCCTTTTCACAAGTTAATTTTACCACAAAATTGAGTAAGAATCAATTGGGTTTAAATGAAAGAGTAAAAGTAGAGTTTTCGGTTGACAAAGATGGTGACAATTTTATACCCCCAACTTTTGAAAACTTCAGAATTGTTGGAGGTCCAAGCCAATCAATCAGAAATTCTTGGATTAACGGTAAAAGATCATACTCCAAAACTTATTCATATTTTTTATCTCCAATTGAAAAAGGCTCTTTTGAAATTGGTCAGGCCTCCATTGAAGTAGACGGGGAAATTTATAAAACTCTTCCCGTTCAAATTATTGTAACATCTGCCGTTGATAAACCAATAAATCCTAATGATCCAAATTACATTGCAGATAAAAAGATACACTTAGTTGCGGAGTTATCCGATAACAATCCTTTTTTAAACGAGGCAGTCTCAGTCATCTATAAGCTCTATGTTGCACCAGATACTGGGGTTGATAATTGGAGAGAATTGGAAGCTCCAAGATATGCTAATTTTTGGAGTAATAATATTGATATTAAGTCACTGAATGTTCAAAATGGCACATATAAAGGTGAACCTTACAGATATGTTGTATTACGAAGAACATTATTGTATCCTCAGAAAACAGGTAAGTTAAAAATTGAGCCATTAACTTTAGATATTTCTGTTCAGGTTCCTTCAAACAGGAGAGATTTTTTCGGAAATCTTATATCATCTAGTGTAAACAAAACTGTTTCCTCTGGAAGCTCAACTATTGATGTTAAGCCATTACCACTTAACAATAAGCCATTGGATTTTTCTGGCGCTGTTGGGAACTTTAATTTTGAGATTAAATCAGATAAAAAAGAATTATTATTAGATGAGGCATTTCAATTAAGTTTGATTGTTTCTGGAAAAGGTAATTTTAATTTATTTGATGATCCAAAGATATCTTTACCAGTATCGTTAGAGGTATACGAGCCCGAAAAAATATCAAATGTTTCGGTTAGATCTAACGGAATTAAGGGAAAAATAAACAATAAATATACAGTTGTGCCCAATAACCCTGGAAAGTATACGATCCCCCAAACAAAATTTTCGTTTTTTGATCCCGAGCAAGAAGATTATAAAACCATTTATTCAGATCCGATTTTTATCGATGTTGAAGGGGTATACAAACCTTCTTTAGATTCTGATGATAACTCTGAGAATATAAAAACAAATAAAATTCAATTATCTGATAGTCAATTCTCATCCTTTAAAACCAAAACAAAATTTTCAAAAGTAAACCAGGGTATATTTTTCAATTCAATTTTCTATTGGATTTTACTAATTACACCATTAATAATCTGTTTTATAATTATAATTGTAACTAAGTTTATTAGGAACTATAACTCAAAAAAGATTGACGAATTAAAGCTTGCCCGAAATAAAACAAATAAACTATTAGATGAGTCAAAGGTCCTAATTGGAAACAAAGAAAAATTTTATGAATCTATTGACAAAGCATTAACAATATACTTAAAGACAAAGCTAAAAATTAAGAATTCTGATTTTAAAAATGAAGTTATTCAAATTAAGCTTGAGCAAATGAATGTAGAAAAAAACACAGTTGATTTATTATTTGAGATTTTTGAAAATTGTCAACTTGCCAGATACACTCCTTTAAATATAGATGCAATGAGCGATGATTATAATAAGACAAAACAATTTATTGAGCAGCTTGAAAAATATTAGATAATGATATTGAAATATTTACATAATGTAGTTTTTATTCTTTTTGTGATGATTTTCTCAAATAATCTTCACAGTCAAGATCAGCTTGATTTTTCTGATTTGAATGATAAATTCATAGAGGCCAATAATCTTTATAATGAATCAAAATATGAAAAATCAATTGAGCTATATTATCAAATTTTAGATTCAGGATTTCATTCGGCTGAACTTTACTTTAATCTTGGAAACTCGTTTTATAAATTAAATGATATAGCAAACAGTATATTATTTTACGAAAAATCGTTGAAACTTAATTCTAATGACAAAGACGCAATCAATAATTTAAAAATGGTTAATAATGCAATTATTGATGATATAACAAAAATCCCAGAACCATTTATCGAAAGTCAATTAAATAAAATTTCAAATGTTCTGAGTTTTTCTGCATGGAGCTACATGTCAATAATTTTATCATTCCTTTTTCTTGTTCTATTTGTCTTATATTTCTTTTCAAAAGAACCTAATTTTAAAAGAGCTTCATTTACTTTTTTATTCGTTTTATTTATTCTAGTTGGCACTATATTGAAGATTAGCTTTCATGCCTATGAAAAAAATCATGTTGAACAATATGCAATTATCTTTTCAACAAAAACTGAAATAAAAGCAGAGCCAAATGAAAGAAGTGAGAATTTACTTAATTTGCATCTAGGTACTAAAGTAAAGATCATTGATATTTTCAATGAAGAATGGGTAAAAATAAAATTAGTAAATGGTCAAGAAGGCTGGATTAATAATAAAGAAATTAAGATAATATGATAACAAAAGAATTAATTCATGAAGCTCAAAAAAAATGGGGCGAAGGAATTATAAGAATCGGAAGTTTAAAGCATAACAATTCGGAGTGCATTCAATACACTACTTCATTTTTAAATGAAATGTATGATTTTGAAAATCATGATGTATTATTCAAACCGACAAAAGCATCTGTTGAACAATTTAGACCAACATTTAAAATGGCATTATCATATTTCCTAGGCGGAGATGATTCTTTTTGTTCTGAAGATGACGGCTTTGCCATGAAGCCCTGGGTTGAGGTAAATTTTGAAAATTCAGGATATATTATAGATGACAATAGAGCTATTGCAATGGGAAATTACTTTTTCAAGGATGGTTCAGACAATGTAGTAAAGGTGGAATTTACATTTGGTTATAAATTAAATCATGGAAAGCTAGTAATAGATCTTCATCACTCCTCATTACCATTTTCCCTATAATTACTTTCAATTATTAGATTATTGATTTTTTCAATTTTTGGGTAAAAAAAAGATTGGTTAAGTTTTTCTGCTTCAATTATACTTATTACCCTATTAATATTTGAAAATATAAAAACCACAATACATAAAAGAAGGATAGTTTTTATAACTCCGAAAACAGATCCAATAATTCTATTTAGTAATCCAAGTGCAATTATTTTTAAGAGTTTTGTTAAAATTTTAGCAATAATTTTGAACAGCATAATTGTTATCAAAAAAATTACTGTAGCTGAAAGAATGGATATAAAATTTGCATCAGATTCAAAAATCGGTTTTAGTTTTAAATCTAAGAATGGGTAGTAATTTTTTGCTAAGAATATCCCCGCAATAACTCCTACTATTGAAGCTAATTCTTTTATTAACCCCTTTGAGAAACCACTGTAAGCTCCCCAGGCTATTATTAATCCAAAAAAAAGATCTAGGTAACTCATAATAAAATATTCCTTGAAGTTAATTTAATAAATATTAACTTCTTTATATTAGTAAAGGTAATATTGCAATAAAGTTAAGCATTGAAATCTGAGTTAAAAATAAAGTGGGATAATTTAAAAAATAAACTTTCTGTTGATTTTTCAGAAGACCAAATAATCGATTTAGATTCAATAATTTTTTTGATCGGATTACAGGAATTAGGTCAATTTCAAAAAAGACTTAACAAGCAAAGGAAAATGGAGGTTATACACATAGCTGTTTGTAAGTTATTAAGTGATTATGGATATTATGAATTTGATTTTGTAGATGAAGATGGCTGGCCTCACTATAAGCTAATTAAAAAATTACCAAATCTAAAGCCAGGAGAGCAAACAATTCTCATGAAAAAAGCAATTATTAACTATTTTATTAAATCAAATTATATTAATTAAGTTTTCATAAATTTGGGAATAGATTATTATGGAGGATAAAATAAAAAAAGATATTCAGGAGATTCAAGATTTCAAATCTGATTCAATTGCTGAAATAGAGGAGTTTAGAATAAAATTTTTGGGAAAGAAAGGTTTATTAAATTCATATTTTGTTGAATTTAAATCATTAGATAGTACTGAAAAGAAAAACGCTGGTCGTTTATTAAATGAATTAAAAAATCTAGCTCAGGATAAAGTAGAAGCCCTTAAAGAGAGTAGCTCTAAATCTTCTGAAAATAAAAAAATAAATGACATTTCAAGGCCTGGTGATCCAATTAATATTGGATCTCGCCATCCTATTTCTGTAGTTAAAAACAGAATAATTGATATTTTTTCTAATATAGGTTTCACAATTAGTGAGGGGCCAGAAATTGAAGATGATTGGCATAACTTCAGCGCTTTGAACCTTCCAGAACATCACCCAGCAAGAGATATGCAGGACACATTTTTTATAGAAAAAAACCCTGATTTTTTGCTTAGGACACATACAAGTTCTGTTCAAGTTAGATACATGGAGAATAATAAACCTCCTATAAGAACAATATCACCTGGAAGAGTTTATAGAAATGAAGCAATCTCTGCTCGTTCTCATTGTTTTTTTCATCAGATTGAAGGACTATGCATTGATAAAGACGTCAGCTTTGCAGACTTAAAACAAACATTAGAATATTTTACAACCCAATTATTTGGAAAGTCAAAAATTAGACTTAGACCTTCCTATTTTCCTTTTACCGAGCCTAGTGCTGAAGTTGATGTTTATTGGGGCTTAAATAATGAAACTGATTATAAGATGACTAAAGGAACTGGTTGGCTTGAAATTATGGGTTGTGGAATGGTTGATCCAAATGTTTTAGAAAATTGTAAAATTGATCCTAATGAATATTCTGGATTTGCTTTTGGGCTGGGGATTGATAGGATTGCTTTACTTCTTCATCAAATTGATGATATAAGATTACTTAGTGAAAATGATGTGAGATTTTTAGATCAATTTAAATCTTCATTTTAAGATATTATATCACTTAAATCTTTAAATATTTTTTTTGCACTTCTCTTTTCGTATAGAATTTTATAAGCCGCATCAATGATTGGTGTTTTAGCTTTTTTCTTTGAATCAAGGTTAAGTAGATATGCTTTTTTCGTTGCAATATATCCTTCGGCTACCATTTTCATTTCAAGTTGAGCCGCTTTAACAGTATACCCTTTGCCAATCATATTTCCAAACATTCTGTTCCTTGAAAAAGACGAATATCCCGTGACCAGTAAATCACCTAGATATGCCGAATTATTTATATTCCTTTTAATTTTATGTCTTTTTGAAATAAATCTTTTCATTTCCTTTATAGAATTACTCATCAATACACTTTGATAATTATCTCCGTATCCTAAACCATTGGAAATACCAACAGCCAACGCAAATATATTTTTAAGCATACTAGCATATTCAATTCCAATAACATCATCAGATGCTTTTACATTTATATACTTACAGCTAAATTTTTCGGAGATAATTTTACATAATTCTAAGTTTGAAGAGCCAATGGTAAGATATGATAGTTTTTCTAATGCAACTTCTTCTGCATGGCAAGGACCTCCAATTACCAAAAACTTATTAGGTGAAATACCAAAATGTTTTTGCATGTGTTCACCAAATAAGAGATTGGTTTCTGGGACAAGCCCCTTGAGAGCACATATTATTATTTTTTTTGAAATATCCAAATCAATTTTTTTCATCTCATCATTTACATACTCAGAAGGAACAGCTATAATAATTACATTAGAAGCCTCTACAACTTCATTTATTTCTGCAGAAATTTTCAATTTTTTTAAATTAAGCTCTACGGAGCTTAAATAGTTTGGATTATGAGAATTCTCTTTTATGAATTCTATATTTTCTGTATTTCTGATATACCAGTTTATATCATTATTATTTTCAGAAAGAATTTTAATTAATGCAGTTGCCCAGCTTCCACTTCCTATTACTCCAAATTTCAATTTGGTTTCTTTCATTGGTATAATTTATTACTATTTATATATTCCATAACCTTGTTAGAAATTAAATCTTTTGGGTCAGAATTATTAGAAACGATTTTTCTAATATTAGTCGAGCTCAAATCAATTCTTGGACCTCCGATATACATTGTGTTTTCATTAATTATGTGCAGATTTTCATTTAGTGTTCCTTTTCGTGGATAAATAAAGATCTTATACTTATTAATTATTTTTTTATAATCTTTCCAAGTATCAAAAATTTTATAATTGTCTTCCCCAATAATTAAACTAAATTCGATATCCTTTAGTTTGTTTGAAATGTATTCCAATGTATCGATAGTATAATTAGGTTTTTTTAAATTAACTTCTAAATCACTTGGTATTATATTATCGTAATTTTCAGTTGCAATTTTAGCCATATTAAATCTATGATTAAAACTGGATATTTTACTTCCTGCTTTTATCGGATTTTCAGGTGTAACTACAAGCCAAACTTTATCAGCTAATTTTTCTTCAGTAATATATTTGGCAATTCTTAAATGTCCATTATGAATAGGATCAAAAGTACCAAAAAATAAACCTATCTTTTCTTTACTCATTTATGAAACTTTTAACCAATTCTAATACTTTGCTGTAGCTTGTCTCAAGAATATTGTTTTCAACAATGTAATCAAATTTATCCGCTAATAATATTTCATCTTTAGCCTTATTAATTCTAGTTTTTATACTAGAGTCTGAGTCCAAATTTCTATTTATTAATCTTGTTTCAAGTTCATTTATACTTGGCGGTTTAATGAAAATTGTAATTGTTTGTTTAGGGAATTTTTTCTTAATATTTAATCCCCCCACAACATCAATATCAAAAATTAAATTCTTTTGTGATGAATTTTCTAATTCTGAGATTAGTGTTCCATAATAGGTGTTTTCATAGACCTCTTCCCATTCTATAAATTCTTTGTTATCAATTCTCTTAATAAATTCATCTTTACTCAAAAAGAAATAATTTAATCCATCTACTTCATTATTTCTAGGCGCTCTTGAAGTTGCAGAAACTGAAAAAGATAAGTTTAGATTTTTCTCTTTTAGAAGCTTGTTAACAATCGTTGTTTTTCCTGAACCAGAGGGAGCTGCAATCACTATGAATTTTGAATTACTCATCAAAGAATATTTAAAATGTTTTCTTTAATTTTTTCTAGGCTATCTTTCATTTCAATAACAAGCTTTTGAAGATTTGCATCATTTGCTTTTGAACCAATTGTATTTATTTCGCGACCAATTTCTTGACAAATAAATCCAAGTTTTTTGCCTACCGGTTCGTTTGAATGTAAGGCATCTTCAAAAATTAAAATATTACTTTTTAACCTGATTATTTCTTCATTTATATCATATTTTTCAAGATAATAAATCATTTCCTGTTCAAGTCTATTATTATCAATCTCTAATTCAATTCTTTTGAACTCATCAAGTAATTTAGTTCTCTTTTTTGATATTCTATCCTTTTCAATTTTTTCAATATTGCCTAATAACTCTTTAATTACAGAAATTTTATTTCTGAAATCTTTTTCCATTTCTGAACCTTCTTTAGCCCTGTAATCATTGAGGTTTTTTATAGCTATTGAAATTTTATCAATAATATTATTAATCTCAGTATTATTCAATTCAATTGATTTTGATGAGTATGCATTTGGTAGTCTCATCGCCATTTTCAAATAGTCTTTTTCATCTGAGTTAATGTCATTCAATTGCTTAAGTTGTTGAATATAGTTGGTGATAATTTCCTTATTAATACTTACTTCATCTGTATTTGCCCCTATTTCAGAATTAACATTAAGTTCTATTTTTCCTCTGCGAAGTTTATTTGAAATTTCTTTCCTTAGATCATTTTCATAAGCTTTTAGAAAATGAGGGAATCGTATGTTTAAATCTAATATTTTACTATTAACAGACTTTATTTCAACAATGAATTTTGTTGAATTAATTATGAAAGATTCACTGGCATAGCCAGTCATGGACTTAATCATTTTTAATCATATATTAAGCAAATATATGAATAGATTTTTAAGTTGCTTTGCTGGTTTTTTTAGAAACTAAATATACTCCTGTAAAAACAAGAAGAACAGAACTTATATCAGCTAATGTTAATTTATCAGCCCCTCGATAGATAGCAAATAAAATTCCTATTACTGGTTGGAGATAAATAAACATCCCTACTGTTGAAGCTTTTAAATTTTTCAAGGCGTACAAATTCAACAAATAGACCAAAAATGTAGTACATATTACCACATAAGATACTTTAAGTAAAGAAGTTCCAGAAATTTCAACCCAGTTGATTTGAGAAAACTCTATTAACCCAAACGGCATATTAATAAATATCGAAAACAGAAATAGCCATTTCATTATTGTAATCATATTGTATTTTTTGGTAAGTGGTTTGACCAAAACAAAATAAAGCGCATATGAAAGACTATTTATAAAAAAATAAAAATTCCCAAGGTTTATATTGGGAGCATTAATTACAGATTTTTCATTGAGTAGTATTAGGGTTAATGTCCCGCAAAACCCTATAAAAACACCCAAATATTTTCTCTTGGTAATTTTTTCTTTTATAAGGATTACAGAAATAAGAAAAATAAAAATTGGAGCAAGTGTTGTGATGATTGCACTGTTGATTGGAGTCGAATTATATAGCCCGTGAAGAGATGTTATCATATTTAATCCCATTCCAAAAAATGCACATATGACAATAAGCTTAAAATCTTTAATTTCTACTTTTTCCCATTTTAAAAAAAATGATATAAACCAAAAAAGAACTGCAGCTCCAAAAACTCTACAGTACAATAACGCGTTTGGCGATAATACATCTGGCATGAGCTCCTTAGCAATTGTATGATTAAATCCAAATATTGAAGTTGCTAGCAATGCCGCCAAAAGACCAAGGATTCTTTTATCCATAAAATTTATTGAATTCTCTAAAGATAATCTATACTTTTGTTTTGGAGCTATTATGCTTTATATTAATTTTTAGAATTATGAAATTTAACACCAAAACAATTCATGGAGGACAAAAAATTGATCCTGCATTTAATTCGGTTATGCAGCCAATCTACCAAACATCTACTTATGCTCAAAAAAGTCCTGGTGTTAACAAAGGTTTTGAATACTCGCGAACCCATAATCCAACAAGAACAGCTCTACAAAATTCATTTGCAAGTCTTGAAAATGCAAAATATGGAGTTGCCTTTTCATCTGGTTTAGCTGCAATTGATGCAATTATCAAATTACTTAGCCCTGGTGATGAAGTAATAAGTACTAATGATTTATATGGTGGCACCTTTCGTTTATTTACAAAGGTTTTTGAAAAATATGGAGTAAAATTTCATTTTACATCTTTGCATAATGTTTCTGATGTAGAATCATTAATTAACGAAAACACCAAAGTTATTTGGGCTGAAACTCCTACAAATCCAATGATAAATATTTTTGATATTGAAGCACTTTCAATAATTAGTAAGGCAAAAAATTTACTATTGGTAGTCGATAATACTTTTGCATCTCCTTACTTACAAAATCCTATAAATTTAGGTGCTGATATAGTAATGCATTCTGCCACTAAATATTTAGCTGGACATAGTGATGTTGTACTAGGTGCTTTAATGTTGAATGATGATGAAATTGCTGAAAAATTATATTTTATTCAAAATGCAAGTGGTGCAGTTCCAGGCCCACAAGATTGTTTTCTAACATTGAGGGGAATTAAAACACTACATGTAAGAATGCAAAGACATTGTGAAAATGCGCATAAAGTTGCAAATTTTTTAAATAACCATGAAATGGTTGAAAAAGTATATTGGCCTGGTTTGCATTCTCATAAAAATCATGACGTTGCAAAAAAACAAATGTCAGGTTTTGGTGGAATGCTTTCGTTTAGAATTAAAGATTTCAATAAGGAACAAACTATAAAATTTTTAGAAAAACTGCATTTATTTACATTAGCAGAATCCCTTGGAGGAGTTGAATCATTATGTGGACATCCAGCGACCATGACACACGCTAGTATTCCTGTAGAGGAAAGGGAAAAATCTGGTGTTACAGATTCTTTAATTAGATTAAGTGTAGGAATCGAGGATATTGATGATTTAATTGATGATTTAAAAAATGCTTTTTTATAAAATTGTTAATTATTCTAGGTTTTTTTAGTAAAACAAAAATTTTAAATCCCTAATTTTATTTAATATTTAATTTTGGCCTATTATAGGTTAGGAAAATTATCAATTATGAAAAGAAAGATTGACGCTTTTTTAAACATCGTACGAAAAAGAGACGGACACCAACCAGAATTTATGCAGGCTGTTGAAGAAGTTGCAGAAACGGTTATTCCTTACATTATAGAAAATGATATTTATCATGGTAAAAATATTTTGATGAGAATGTGTGAGCCTGAAAGAGCTGTAGCATTTAGAGTTTCGTGGGTTGATGACAAAGGGGAAATATGGGTAAATAGAGGATATAGAATTCAGATGAATTCAGCTATTGGTCCTTATAAAGGAGGATTGAGGTTTCACCCTTCCGTGAATATGAGCATTTTAAAATTTTTAGCTTTTGAACAGGTTTTTAAAAATAGTTTAACAACCTTACCAATGGGTGGTGGCAAAGGTGGTAGTGATTTTGATCCAAAGGGTAGAAGCGAAAATGAGATTATGAGATTTTGTCAAGCATTTATGACCGAACTATATAGGCATATTGGACCAAATACTGATGTTCCGGCTGGCGACATAGGGGTTGGTGGAAGAGAAATTGGTTACATGTATGGTCAATACAGAAAACTTGCTAACGAGTTTACCGGGGTTTTGACTGGTAAAGGAATGTCGTGGGGAGGTTCATTAATTAGACCAGAAGCGACTGGTTACGGTACAGTATACTTTGTTCAAGACATGTTAGCACAGAAGAATGACGGAATCAAGGGGAAAAAAGTAGTTATTTCAGGATCTGGAAATGTTGCACAGTATGCTGCTGAAAAAATATTACATTTTGGAGGAAAAGTATTGACAATGTCTGATTCATCAGGCTACATATATGATTCTTCGGGAATTGACGAGGAAAAATTAAAATTTATAATGTATCTAAAAAATATTCAACGAGGAAGAATCAGTGAATATGTAAAAAAATATCCAAAAGCTGTTTTCAAAAAAGGTAAAACTCCTTGGTCTGTAAAATGTGATATAGCTCTTCCGTGCGCAACACAAAACGAATTGAATGGTAAAGATGCAAAAATACTAGTCGATAACGGATGTAAATGTGTTAGTGAAGGTGCAAATATGCCTTCAACTAAAGATGCAATTGAAGTTTTCCTCAAAGCAAAAATATTGTTTGCTCCAGGTAAAGCTGCGAATGCTGGTGGAGTTGCAACCTCAGGTTTAGAAATGACTCAAAATTCCTTGAGGTACAATTGGACTCGCGAAGAGGTAGATCAAAAGCTCCGCGAAATAATGCTGAATATCCACAATTCATGTATTGAACACGGAAAGCAAAAAAACGGATATGTTAATTATGTTAAAGGTGCAAACATTGCCGGTTTTGTAAAAGTTGCTGATGCTATGCTAGCTCAAGGAGTAATCTAATTTTTTACTTTATACATATTATACTGGTATATTTGTCGTTTATTAGACATAATTACTTAGTATTATATGTTAAAGGCCCGATTATTTTTCATTTTCTGTTTTACGGTATCCCTCTTATATACTCAACAAAACAAGCTGTCAATTGAAACTAATTCATCAGCATATTCAGGGTGGGAAACATATTTTTCCTACAATTCAATACCCTCAATTGCTGAAGGTGTAAATGAGATTTATTTTGCTTCATACAACTCGATTTTTTCATATAATATCTTTAATTCTCAAATAGAAAAATTTGACACATTAAATGAATTATCTGGAGATGAAATTTCAGCTTTTTATCACTCTGAAAACAATAATCTTATTGCAATAGGATATAGTAGTGGATTCTTACAGATTATTAATTTAAATTCAAATTCAATAATTAATATATATGATATATTAAATAAGCCTACAATTCCTGCTGACAAAAAAAAAATAAATCATTTTTATCAAAATGGAGAGGAGTTATTAATCTCAACCGGCTATGGAATATCTGTATATGATATAAATGCATTTGAGTTTGGTGATACATATTATATTGGAAACTTTGCTTCAATGCTCAATATAAGTAGTACCATTGTTGATGAAAATTATATTTATGCATCGAGTCCGGATTTGGGAATTTTTAGAGCAAATTTAGAATCTAATTTAATTGACTTTAACAGTTGGCAAGCAATTTATACCGGCAACATATATGAGTTATTGATAAATGAAAACAATATATTATTCTATGATGATTTTAATTTGATGAGTATAAAAAATGAAGAAATAATTACTTTATCGACATTACAAAATGAAATAAAAAATGTTAGTATTAATGACTCAAAAATTATTATTATTTCAGATGATAATTGTATCATTTATAATAATGATTTATCACAAATATTAAATCTTTTTGAATCTGAAACATATATGACAGTCTTCAATGATGGAATTATAAAAAACAACAAAATATATATTGCTACAGATGAAAAAGGTGTTTTGGTAATAGAAAATAGTAATAATAGCTTTTCATTTCTAAAGCCTGATGGTCCATTAGAAAATAATATATTTTCTGTTGAAACATTAAATAATCATACATGGGTTTCATTTGGAAGTTATTCAGAATATTTTAATCCATACCCTCTAAAATATAGTGGTGTAAGCAGCTATGATGAAAATTTAGAAAGTTGGTTCAATATAACCAGGGATTCTATACCAAATCAAGCAGTTAATCTGAATAATATTTCTATAAACCCCTTTGATAATAATAATGTTTTTATAAGTTCATTTCATGGGGGATTAATTGAAATGGACAATTTTAATTTCACTGAATTATACGATAATAATAATAGCGGATTAGAAACTTTATTAACTTCTGATTCTGAATATGAAAGTATTAGAATTTCCGATATTGAATTTGATGAAAATGGAGATTTGTGGGTTTTAAATTCTAGAGTTGATAATCCATTGAAATCATTTAGCCTTGATAATAATAGTTGGAATAGTTATGATTTTACTGAAATTATAAATGATGGTTTTCAGGATGAACTTGGATTTAATGATATTGAGATAGATGATTATGGAAATAAATGGATTGCTAGCTTAAGATCTGGATTAATAGGGTTTAATAATGATTCAGGAAATATTAGACTTAGAAAAGTATTTAGTCAAGACCAATCAGATATGCCATCGTCATATGTAAAATCAATTGCAGTTGATAATAATAATCATTTATGGATTGGTACAGTGCAGGGTCTTAGGGTTTTATATAATACATCTAACTTTTTTGATGCCTCAGTTGTTACAACGCAGAAGATTGTGATTTTAGAAGATGGTATTCCAAGGGAGCTTCTTGAACAACAATATATCACAGATATAGAAGTAGATGGTGCAAACAATAAATGGGTTGGAACAATTGGTTCTGGTGTATTTTATTTTTCACCTAATGGTCAACAAACAATTTATCACTTTACTAAGGAAAATTCACCACTTCCTTCAAATAATATTAATGATATTTCTGTAAATTCAGTAAATGGAAAGGTCTATTTTGCAACTGATCGAGGATTAGTAAGCTTTAACACAGGCAGCAGTTCAAGCTCTGAGAATTTCTCAAATGCTTTTGTTTATCCAAACCCTGTTAGACCAGAATTCAATACACAATTAGACAAGATTAAAATTAAGGGTTTGACCGAAAATGTTAATATTAAGATTACTGATATAGCAGGAAATTTGGTAGCTGAGGCTCAATCCAATATTAACTCTAGATACAGAAATTTTAATTTAGAAATTGACGGTGGAACTGCATTTTGGAATGGCAAAAACTTGAGAAATCAAAATGTTGCTTCAGGTGTTTATATTTTAATGCTTTCGGATTTGGAATCTTATGAGACAAAAATCTTAAAACTAATGATAATTCGCTAATGATTATTTCCTCAAGTGCTATTGTTTTAAGTAAGCTTAAGTATAGAGACAATGATCTAATTGTAAAGCTGTTGGTTCGGGAGTTGGGCGTTACATCTTTTATTGTAAGAGGAGGGTCTAAAAAGAATAAAATTAATCACTTTCAACAACTCTCATTGCTTGAAATTGAATTTGATTTTAACAGTAAAAAAAACTTACATTATTTTAAAGATTTTGAAAATAAATTTAGCCTTAAGACTATTCATACCGATTATAAAAAAATGGGTGTTGTTATTTTTTTATCAGAATTTTTATCTAAAATTTTAGTTCATCAAGAAAAAGATTTCGAACTATTTACTTTTATTGAGGATTCAATTAAGTACTATGATGACACTAAATTTAATTCTTCTTTTCATTTAGCTTTTTTAATTAAGTTATCTAAGTTTTTAGGTTTCTTCCCTGAAACTGAAAACAATCACTATAAATTTTTTGATTTGCAACATGGTTGCTATACAAATACTGAGGATTCAAAGTATCTTATTTCACATGAAGAATTAGAATGCTTTAATATGATTTTAGGCATAAATTTTGATGATTTAAATTCACTAACCATTAACTCTGTGCAAAGAAAAAATTTACTTGATAATATCATTCTTTATTATAAGCTACACATTGAAAATTTTGTTTCTTTAAAGTCACTTGAAGTTCTCAGAAAATTATTTTAATCGTGAACAGGTTTTATTTTTTTTTAGTGTGGACGATTACAGGATTCTCTCAGAATCTAACCATTATCGATGAAAATAATAAACCTGTAATTGGAGCATCAATTTTCAGTGATTTAAGTAATTATGAGACAACAGATAAAAATGGAAATGTAAGTCTTGATAAATTTTCAAGATCCGACACCTTAACTATAAAGCAATATGGATTCAAGGAAGAAAAACTCCCAAAGTCTAAATTAAAAGATACGCTGATATTATTGTATGATAATGAATTACTTGATGAAGTAGTAATTTCAGCTTCAAAATTTTCACAGAAGTTCAGAGAGGTCCCGAAAAAAGTAACTCAAATTAATAGGTCAATGATTGAATTTACAAATCCAATGACAAGTGCAGATTTACTTGAGAGAGGTGGTTATGTATACATTCAAAAGAGTCAATTAGGGGGTGGAAGCCCAATGATAAGAGGTTTATCAACAAACAGGCTGGTTTTATCAGTTGATGGTGTAAGACTAAATAATGCAATATTTAGAAGTGGAAATATACATAACGTAATATCAATTTCTCCAATGAATATTGAAAATACTGAAGTTATTATGGGGTCAGCATCTGTTTTGTATGGGAGCGATGCAATAGGCGGAGTTATGAATTTTTACACTAAAAAAGCCAAGTTATCAAATGATTCAAATCCAAATATTCTAATTAATATAAACTCAAGATACTCATCTGCTTCAAATGAAAAAATGTATCACATAGGCTTTAATTACGGATTGGAAAAAATAGCATTTTTATCTAGTTTTTCAAAATCAGACTTCGGTGATTTAACTATGGGAATTCATGGACCATCAGATTATTTAAGACCAAATTATGTTACTCAAAATTCTGCAGGCGATGATGTATTAGTAACTAACTCAAAACCAAGGGTTCAGAGAAATACAGGATACAGCCAAACTAATTTTATGCAAAAAGTTCTTTACGAGCCAAATGAAGATTTAAGTATTGATATAGGAATTCATTTTTCAAAAACTGGAAATATTCCTAGATATGACAGGCTTATAAGAACTAATGAAAACGAAGGCCTTTATTATTCAGAGTGGTATTATGGACCACAGGAATGGCTATTGATCAATAGCCAATTGACCTATATTCCAAAAGAAACTAAATTTTACGATGAATTAAAATTTGGATCATCATTTCAAAAATTTTTTGAAAGCAGAAACAGTAGAAGGTTTAGTGATGGTTTTCTAAAATCAAGAGAAGAGGAATTGGATATATTTTCTTTTAATCTAGATTTTTTTAAAAAAATTTCAGAAAATTCTAACATAACATATGGGCTAGAGATGATAGAAAACAAGGTTGGTTCATTTGCTAAAAGTATTAATATAAGTGATTTAGCTGAAACACCAATTTCAA
>ENA-OSEY01000667-OSEY01000667.1-marine-metagenome-genome-assembly--contig:-NODE-667-length-24553-cov-3.159503_pt1 | contig 24553 bp, 25 predicted proteins | sample MGYA00248465_ERZ534230 | MGnify/ENA primary metagenome ERZ534230 (study PRJEB26409, sample SAMN06344110) | marine metagenome | isolation source: Sea water from surface | place: Atlantic Ocean:Southern...
CGATCTCACAACTCAAGATGATTCTGTTTCTTTATCTCTATCTATATCTGATTCTAAACCTGATTCTAAAGAAAAACAAGTAGAGGATAATCGACAGTGTTTTGAAGGTGATTTTAAAGGTCCATTTCAAGATTTCACAGTAGTTAATGAAAGTCAGAAGGGTGTTTATTTTGAAACATTAGAAGATGCTAAGATTCGTTTAGATAATCGAACAATGAGACAAAAAGCCTTTATTACTTTCATGAAGACCCAGCCAAATGAATTAAAACTGACGATCTATCTTAATCAACTTATATTAAATGGCCATGAGATTATAAACCCTTCTTATAAGTCTTTCTCACAAACCTGGCAAAATCGTTTCAGACAACTACTAGTTGGTATGTTAGCAATCTCTAGTAATTCACAACGAAAGGCAATTGTCGTAAAACTAAGAAGCTATGCAAGCGATTTTAAAGAAATTTCAGAAAATGGAAATTGGGCAGAAAACAGATCTATAGCTAAAGAATGCTTACGCGAGTTATCCTATTTAAAAAATGGGACTACTGCACCAAATTTTAGCTGGATAGACGTTGAAGGCATAAAGCATGAGCTAATAGATTTCAAAGGCAAACATATTTACATCCATTTTTTCTCATCATTGAATTACATGAGTCTTAAAGAAATGGAAATAATTGAACAACTGGCAAATAAATACAATGCCATTCAATTTATATCAGTAAATCTAGACGAAACAGAAAATTCCTTTGCTAATTTTTTAAGAACAAACCAATATAAGTGGGAAATTGGAAGACCTCAAAATCCTCAAGATGTAATAGAACTCTTTAAATTAGATCATTTACCAACCTATATTTTTATTGACACTGACGGGGTAATTGTCCAATATCCTGCATATACTCCAAGTCCTTTGTATAATAACCAAAGTATTGATGTTACGTTTTTTAATTTACAAAAAAAGTTAGATCAGCGTCAGCGTCTCCGTATTGGCGTCAAAGGGTAAGTACTGCTGTGTCAAAAACAGATAAAATTGAAGGATAAGATTTAAGGGCTAAACTCATAGATTCATCTTTAGACTTCCAACTTACTTGTGTAATGCCTTCCTCTAACTGTGGAATAGTATTTGGCGCCCCATCGAAATGCATGAAAAACCAATGCGTCTCTTTTAAAACTTTGACATCCCTGAGCTGATACGTGTGGTGAGTTACTATTATTTTATGACTAATTTCTATCATGCCTTTTAACCCACATTCTTCCTTTACTTCTCTCAAAGCAGCATCGGTAATGGACTCATTATCTTCAATCTTACCTTTTGGTAAATCCCAAATATTGTTTCGGTAAATCCACAAAAAATAGCCATCATTTTGAACTAGACCACCAGCAGCTTTTAACAACTTATGATCAGCATAATATTTCATTAATTCATCATAAGGGTCCTTACTGAACACGTATTCTATGACTTCTTTTTCATTTGTGTTTTTACTTCTATTGCCTTTTAATAAATTTCCAAGTTGTTTCTCAGTATTAATGAAAATGACTTCTTTTTTGGGTTCAAAAACTTTATACATTTGCAGCATGATTCAATCCAATTTTAACTCTGCTAAAATAGCAGAATTCCTTTTGCAGATCAAAGCGATCAAATTACAGCCAAAAGATCCATTTACTTGGGCTTCTGGCTGGAAATCACCTATTTATTGTGATAATAGAAAAATATTAAGTCACCCTCAAATAAGATCAGCAGTAAAAGATGAATTTGTGAAAGCTATAAAAGCAAATTCACTTCTTCCAACTGCCATTGCAGGAGTTGCAACTGGCGGAATTGCAATTGGTGCATTAGTAGCTGAATCACTAAATCTACCTTTTTGTTATGTTAGATCTTCTGCAAAAGCACACGGTTTGAATAACCAAATTGAAGGAGGATTAAAAACAGATGAGAAAGTACTTGTTATTGAAGATTTGATATCATCTGGAAAAAGCAGTTTAGCCGCTGTAAAAGCTTTAACTGAAAATAACTACAATGTGATAGGGTTAGGTGCTATTTTTAGTTACGGCTTTAAAAAGGCAGAGGAAAACTTTCAAATGGCAAACTGTTCTTATTTTACATTAACTAATTATGCATCCCTAATAGAAATAGCTGCGAGCAACCGTTACATTGATAACAATGAAATTGACACCTTAAATAATTGGCGAAAATCTCCTGAAACTTGGTCATAGTATGTTGAAAATTCAAAGTGAAGAGGTTACCTCAAAAGCAAATATTATTCAAGTGCATACTTTTTTAAATAATCTGAATAATTTCAAGCATTTATTTCCAAAAGATAAAATAAGTGATTGGGTATCTAACAAAGAACAGTGCAGCTTGAAAATTCAAAAAATGTACACTCTTGAGCTGAAGAAAGTCGAAGTAAAACCAGCTTACATTAAGCTATCAAGTGGAAAAAGCGCTTCCTTTAAGTTTGACATGCAAATAAATTTAATTGCATTAGATGATGAACACACAACTGCTCAAATTCTATGTAATATAGATATCAACCCCATTTTAAAAGCTATGGTATCCAAACCTCTGAATGAGCTTTTTAATTACATGGCTAATAAAATTGAGAAAGCTATAAAACTTGGCGAGCTTGATTAAGGCTGTATATGCCTATGTCTCCATTGAGTTTCTCCAATTTTATTAAACCATCGTTGTTAACTTCTCTTATAAAGACATCCTCTATTTTATCTTCAATCAAGAATTGACATTTTTTATTTAGAGAAAATAGAGCAGATTGATAATCCATATTGATTTTTTGAAATTGACCATCAAGCAACAAATGATAAAACCAATTAAAAGATTCACAAAATTGGGAAAGTAGATCTTCTAGATCGAGATGTTGGTTACTTAACAGCTTTAAACTTGTTGCATTTAACTCATCACTAAACTTAATTTGATTAACGTTAATCCCGATCCCAATAATGGAAGCATATAAATTACTTCCCTTCCATTGGTTTTCAATTAGAATTCCAGCAATTTTTTTCTTATCAACATAAACATCATTTGGCCACTTTAGGCTTACGCTTTTGTTCGTAAATTGTTCTATTAAATTCTTAATGGATATCGCCACACATTTACTTAATAAAAAAAAGGGTGTATTTTTTAATTGTGAACCATCAATTAAAACACTAAAAGTTAAATTTTCACCAGCTTCACCTCTCCATTGTGATCCTCTTTGACCTTTTCCTTCGTATTGGAATTGTGCCAATATTACAGTACCAAAAGGAATTTTTGTCTGATTTAGCAACTTGGCAGCATAATTGTTCGTAGAATCAACGCTATCAAGTCGAATTGTATGGTTTCCAATATATTGGTGATTCATTAGCATAAATTAACGATTATAGCACAAACAAATCAAATGTTTTAATCTTAAATTAACTACTTTTGCGCATCAATAATAATACTACCAAAATTAAATCTATTACAAGCGTGGATCTTAAAAACACTATAGTGGAAGGTTTTCTTGAAGGAAAAGCAAATAATGTGATTTGTCTTGATTTAAGAAATATTGATGGCGCAGTTTCTGATTATTTTATTGTAGCTCATGGCGATTCTGCAACTCATGTGGAAGGTATTAATAGAGCTATTTATAAAAAATGCATCAGCTCTTTCAATGAAAAACCATGGAAAGAGGAAGGTAAGAGAAACTCAGAATGGATTCTTATGGACTATGTGAATGTAGTCGCTCATATTTTCTACAAAGAAAAAAGAGGCTATTACAATATTGAAGATTTATGGGGAGATGCTCCTAGAGAAGAATTTAACACAGACTAATTATGCTAAATAAAAAAAACAATAAAAAGAGTAATAATAGCTCGAATAATAAATTACCTAAGTTTAATTTTTATTGGATATATGGTATTGTTGCAGTTGTACTCATTGGAATTAATCTAATGAACTTTAATGGTTTTTACACCAAAAAAATTGAAGAAAATCAACTTTGGGAATGGATTGACAAGCAGAAAGTGCAACAAGTTGAGATTGTAAATAATTCTGAAGTAAAAGTATACATAAACAAAAAATACATCAATGACCCTGAATTCACTAACAACGGTAAAAACAGGAACAATTACCAATATTCGTTTGAAATACCTAAAGATCATTCATCCGAATTGTACCAGAAATTATTAGATAAAGCTCGCAAAAATAAAGAAGAAGGACTGTCGAACGAGAACAACTTTAAGGTGAAAGTGAAAACAGAAGAAAACTTTGGACGAGAAATTGTGTATTGGATCATTTTCTTTGGTATCATGATTGCCATTTGGTCATTTTTTATGAGGAGAGTTTCTGGAGGCGGTGGTGCTGGTGGTCAAATATTTAATATTGGCAAATCAAAAGCTCAAATGTTTGGGCAAGGAAAATCTACGAATGTTACTTTTGACAATGTTGCGGGTCTTCAGGAAGCTAAAGAGGAGGTTAAGGAAATTGTAGATTTCCTTAAAAATCCTAAAAAATATACCGCGCTTGGTGCTAAAATTCCAAAAGGAGCTTTACTAGTTGGACCTCCAGGCACAGGTAAAACCCTTATTGCGAAAGCGGTTGCAGGTGAAGCTAAAGTCCCTTTCTTCTCATTGTCAGGTTCTGATTTTGTAGAAATGTTTGTTGGAGTTGGTGCATCTAGAGTTAGAGATCTTTTCAAACAAGCAAAGGAAAAAGCTCCTTGTATCATTTTTATCGATGAGATAGATGCCATTGGTAGAGCAAGAGGAAAGAATCCAAATATGGGATCAAACGATGAGCGTGAAAACACCCTAAATCAGTTATTGACTGAAATGGATGGATTTGGAACAAATTCAGGTGTAATCATCTTAGCTGCTACCAATAGAGCTGACATCTTAGATAGAGCCTTAATGAGGGCTGGTAGATTTGATCGACAAATCTATGTTGACATGCCAGATTTAAATGAAAGAAAAGATATTTTTGAAGTTCATTTAAAACCTTTAAAACTAGAAAAAGAATTAGATAAAGATTTCCTAGCTAGGCAAACTCCTGGGTTTAGCGGTGCAGATATTGCTAATATTTGCAACGAAGCTGCTTTAATTGCAGCAAGAAAGAAAAAGGAAAATGTTCAAAAACAAGACTTTCTAGATGCTGTTGATAGAATAATTGGAGGTCTAGAAAAGAAAAACAAAATTATTACCAAAGAAGAAAAGAAGACCATTGCTTACCATGAAGCAGGTCATGCGACCGTAAGTTGGATGTTAGAACATGCAAACCCGCTGGTCAAAGTAACTATAGTACCAAGAGGAAGAAGTCTTGGAGCAGCATGGTACTTACCCGAGGAAAGATCATTAAATACGACCGAACAAATATTAGATGAAATGTGTGCCGCCTTAGGTGGTAGAGCTGCAGAATCTATTATTTTCAATAAAATTTCTACCGGTGCATTAAGTGACTTGGAAAAGGTTACTAAACAAGCCATGGCTATGGTAACTATCTATGGGTTAGATGAAAAAATTGGAAACATCTCTTATTATGATTCACAAAATCAAGGATACGGTTTCACCAAACCTTACTCCGAAGAAACAGCAAAAATCATTGATCAAGAGATAAAGAAAATTACTGATGGTCAATACGAAAGAGCAAAGGCTATACTAAAAAAGCATGAAGATAAACTTCATAAGTTAGCAAATAAATTACTAGAAACTGAAGTGATTTTCAAAGAAGATCTCGAAGTTATTTTTGGAAAAAGACCTTTTGAAAAAGAAGTAGTTAAAAAAGAAGAGAAAGCAAAGAAGACTGAAGATGACACAAAAACCTCTTCTAAAAAATCAGCTTAACTTTTTACTGATCATTTCTGTCATCACCCATGAATGAATTACTGAAAAGGGTTTTTTTTGGTGCAATCTATATTGTCATCATGTGGTTTGGAACAGCTTACTCAAAAAAGACATTTCAAATCTTGTTTCTCATACTTGGATTATGGTCTATCTACGAAATGTGGAAATTAAGAAAAGGGAAGCCTAAATTAGTAGCACTCTTAATTGTAATCATTCCTTTTTTCACTATACAATTTTTTGGGATGACGGATTTAAATTACCCTGATTTACCATTTAATCCTTCGGTCATCCTTTTAATGTTTATACTTACCTGGACTTTTGATTCATTTGCTTATTTAGTAGGGAAAAAACTAGGTAAAACAAAGATTCTGCCAACGATTTCACCCAAAAAGTCATGGGAAGGTTTTTTTGGAGGTTATTTGTTTTGTATACTCGCAAGTAGTTTATCGTACTTTGTTTTCGAAGATTATTTTAATCATATTTCTACCTTTTCATATATTCTTATAACTATTATTCTACCTATTACTGCAACTACAGGGGATTTTATTGAGTCTTACTATAAAAGAAAAGCTGGGGTTAAAGATTCAGGTAAAATTATGCCAGGTCATGGTGGAATTTTGGATAGAATGGACGCATTTCTAATCACAATTCCCGTAATTTACATTATCATAAATATTACCTAATGAGAATACACAGAGAGGGATATGCAACTATAGTAATAGTCCTTATTTTTTTAATATTAATTAACGGCTTAGCCTATTATTTTAATCCTATTTGGATTATTAACATCATCTTTTCTTTCTTATCATTCTTGTTTTTTTATTTAATTCTTCATTTTTTCAGAAATCCAGAGAGGGATATTGCCATAAATGATAAACATATTTTAGCACCAAGTGATGGCAAATTAGTAGTTATAGAAAATGTATTTGAAGATGAATATCTAAAAGAAGAATGTACACAACTTAGCATATTCATGTCTCCGTTAAATGTACACAAACAATGGTATCCTTCAAATGGTAAAGTCATTTACAGTCAATATCACCCTGGTAAATACTTAGTGGCTTGGAATCCTAAATCAAGTATTGAAAATGAAAGAACAAGTATTGTTATTCAATCCAATACAAAGCACCGAATTTTATATCGACAAATTGCTGGAGCAGTAGCAAGAAGAATCTGTAATTATGCTAAGCAAAATGATATTGTTGATCAAAGTCTTGAGGCAGGTTTTATTAAGTTTGGTTCTAGAATTGATGTCTTTATTCCAAAAAGTGCAGAAATCAAAGTTAAATTAGATGATACAGTTGTTGGAGGTGAAACAATATTGGCCATTATTTAACTTTGTTCATCTACAATTGTAACAATTTATAAACTAAATCGTACTTATTAACATTTTTTATATTTTTAAACACCAAACAGATTACATCATGAAAAAATTATTACTGGGATTTTCTTTAATAGCCGTTTTTGGAATTGGAATAACAGCTGCTAGTTTTACCTTACCTGAAAATACAAATACAACAGTTGAAATAAAAGAAGGTGATGATAAAAAGAAAAAGAAGGATAAGAAGAAAGCTAAAGAAAGTTGTTGTAAGCCTGAAGCGAAAGGGAAATCTTGTTGTAAAAAACCTACAGCTGAATCTTAAATTATTTCGACCATTTTCTAATTAACAGAGAACACCGATATCGATCTTCATGATATTGATTGTAAAGCGCATCTAATTTCTTTTCGCACCAATCAAATCCATATTCTCTGCCCCAACTAATTAATCCTTTGGGATAATTAACTCCTTTTGTCATCGCTAATTCAATATCCTGCTCAGATGCTATTTGTAAATAAAGCGCATCTACAGCTTCATTGATAAGCATTACTAATATTCTTTCAAAAATATCTTTAGCCTTACCATTTTCTACACTTTCCATTTTAACTGGCTCATCATTATAATGGTAATAACCCCTACCCGATTTTCTTCCCAACCAACCTGCCTCGGCATATTGCTTTTGAGTAAACGAAGGTTTATAACGAGGATCGAAATAAAATGCCTCAAATACGGATTTTGTTACCGCATAATTTACATCATTACCTATGAAATCCATTAATTCAAATGGCCCCATCCTAAAGCCACCTTGCCTTAGAGACTCATCTATAAAATGGAAGTCTGCGATACCCTCTTCATAAATACGAAGTGCTTCTCCGTAAAAAGGTCTAGCAATTCTATTTACTATAAATCCGGGTGTATCTTTTGCTATAACAGTCGTCTTCTTCCAATCGTTTAACATAGAAATTACATTTTCTAATACCGTAGCGTCTGTCTGTAATGCTGGTATGACCTCAACTAGAGGCATAAGAGGTGCAGGATTAAAAAAATGGACACCAAGAAAACGTCTTGGGTCAATGGAAGATGATGCAAGGTTAGTTACAGACAAGGAAGAGGTGTTAGTGGCTAAAATACAGTCCTTCATAATGACTTGAGAGAGGGCCTTAAAAAGTGTTTTCTTTATTTCAAGGTCTTCTATAATAGCCTCTATCACAAAATCCGCTTTACTGAATTCACTAATTTGGTCTACAACTGTGATGCATTTTAATATTTGTTTTTTCTCCTCTTTTGAAATTCGGTGTTTCTCAATTAGTCGATTTAAAATAGCATCTAATTTGTCTAGAGCACTTTTTACGGTTTCTTTATTTTGATCATAAAGATAAACCGTATAACCTGCCATGGCTGCTACTTGTGCTATACCCGCACCCATAGATCCAGCACCTACAATTCCTATGTTATCTATTTTTTTCATCATTCTAATTGAATTTAGTTCTCATAATCCTCATAAATCAAATATTTCTTTCTCTTTTCCTTAAATACAGTTAACTCATTTTGATACGTTTCTCTTATTTGATTTGCATTCGCACCTCCCTTAATAAGGTTCACAAGTTTATCCGATCCTGCAAGCAAATTAAAAAAGTTATTTTTATTAAAGAATGTGGGGTCATCATTAAAAGTGTGGTAAGCATGAATTAACCATTCAAAATTTAACTTTTGTGATGTAAATAAAGAATCTTCAGAAAGTGTACTCAAGTTTAAACCATAACAAACTTTCCCTTGGTGTTTAGGGTGTTTTGCTCCAAAGGTAGGTGTGGGTGTAAATTCAAATGACATTTGCCTCATGTAAGGTGATCCATAGACTTGAAACGGAAAAGCCGTTCCCCTCCCAATACTCACATTAGTGCCTTCAAAAAAACAGAGTGAAGGATAGAGATACACACTAATCATATTTGGCAAATTTGGAGATGGTGGAACTGGAAGCTTATACTGAGTAGAATGATTATAATTTTTACATGGAATAATTTCCAAAGTACATTTTAACTTATCCAGAAGCCATCCTTCACCATTAATCATTTGTGCGTACTCCGCAATAGTTAACCCATGAACGACAGGAATTGGATGCATACCCACAAATGATTTAAATTTTAAATCAAGAATAGGCCCATCCACATAATGCCCGTTAGGGTTTGGCCGATCCATAATAATAAGTGGGATTTGATTTTCTGCACAAGCTTCCATTACATAATGTAGTGTGCTGATGTAAGTGTAAAATCTAGCCCCCACATCTTGTAAATCAAATACCATAGCATCAACATCTTTTAAAAGTTCCTTACTCGGCTTTCGTTTTGCTTTCCCATAAAGAGAATAAATTGGTAATCCAGTTTGTAGATCAAATTCATCTTTCACTTTTTCTCCTGCATCATTCTTTCCTCGAAAACCATGCTCAGGAGAAAATACTTTTTGAACCTGTATTCCTTCGTTTAATAGCACATCCACCAAATGCTCTCCTCTTACTAATGAGGTTTGATTAGCTACCAATGCTATATTCTTATTTTTAAGTATGGGAAGATAAACCTCTAATCTTTCGGATCCTGTAATTACATTTTTTGACTGCGCGAAAAAAATCAGAGTATGAAGCAATAAAACTAACAAGCATAATTTTTTATGATAATTAAAATAACCATGTTTGTAATTGACTAACTTCATTTTACAAATTAAATAAAAATTGAACGTTGAATTCTTTATAGCTAAAAGAATGCTTCAAAACAAAAAGCATTCCAAAAGCTTTTCCAGTGCTATTGTATTGATTTCACTAATTGGAATTATGCTTGGTGTTAGCGTTATGATTTTAACTGTAAGTGTTGCTGTGGGTTTCCAAACTGAAATTAAAAATAAGTTAATGAGCTTTGGGAGTCATATTCAGGTTGAATCACTTTACCTAAACAACAACAATGAAACAAGTCCTATAATTACCCTTCAACACAACATTGATTCAATATCCAATGAAAATGCAATAGATGGCATTTATCCTTATGTGCTTAAATCTTCCATAATTCAACATATTGATGGAAATAAAGAAAGTGAAATTTCAGGCATTGTATTTAAGGGTATTTCTAAAGGAAACCAGACATTTTTAAACCAATATATTATTCAAGGGGTTATTCCTCAATTTGGATATGAAAATGATTCTATTCTACTTTCTAAGAATATGACTAAAAAATTAAAGGCTTCTGTTGGGGATAAGATTAGTGCCTTCTTTATCATTAATGGGAAACCCAAACAGCGAAATTATTTTATTAGTGGAATTTATGAAACAGGGCTTGATAAAATTGATGACCAGTTTGGGTTCATCGATATAAAACAGCTTACAAAAATTAATAAATGGGGGTTAACTATTAAAGCAAAGAGCTTTTTCACCAGTGACACTACTATTGAAATCAATTGTTATACGAAATCAAAAGAAGGTGAAATTTTTTATGCATTAGAAAAGGAGAAAATATCATCACTATCTTCTTACATTATTGGCGTTAAAAAGGATACCAATGTTACACTAGTTGCCTATGAAGTAGATAACGTAGAATCGAACAATTTAATTAGTGTTCCTGACACGCTCATATTCAATGTGAATTTTAACGAAAAAATAATTACCCAAAATAATACAGATGGAAGTGGCAAATTTTATACCGGTGGTTACGAAATCATGCTCACTGATTTGGAGAATGATAAGAACACGCTAAATAGCCTAAAATCATATTTTGGCCCGGAATATTTAACACTTCCTATCGAGAAACGATTCGAGGACTTATTTTCTTGGCTGAGTCTAATTTACCAAAATGTATACATTATAATTCTCTTGATGATTGCTGTTGCGATAGTAAATATGTCAACTGCTCTACTTGTTTTAATTGTTGAAAAAACAAAAATGATCGGTATTTTAAAGTCAATTGGAATTTCCAATAAATCACTTATTCGAGTTTTTGTGATTCATGGAGGTATTTTACTTGCCATAGGATTCACCGCAGGAAATTTGATTGCTTATGGCATCATGTTTCTACAAAATAAATATCAATTTTTAACACTCCCAAAAGAGAACTATTACATAGATGCCGTACCTATGCACTACCCAATAGAACAATTTTTAGCACTTAATGGAATTGCCTTCATCATTTGTTTTGCTGCTTTGATTTTACCGTCCTTATTAAGCAGCAGGATTTCACCAGTAAAGGCAATTAATTCAGAAATTTAATTTAGTTGAGAAATTGCTGATTTAATTCGATAAACAGCTTCTTTTAATTGCTCCATTGATGCAGCATAAGATATTCTAATGCAATTTGGTGAACCAAATGCGTTTCCTGTCACCAAGGCTACTTTTGCTTCTTCAAGTAATAACAAACAAAGATCATCTGCATTATTTACTGTTTTCCCGTCAAAGTGCTGTCCAAATAACTCACTCACGTCAGGAAATAAATAAAATGCCCCGTTGGGTTCGTTAATTTTGATGCCTTTAATATTTCTGAGCTCCTTCAACATGAAATTTCTTCTTTCTAAAAATGCTTCCTTCATTGGTAAAATCACATTAGGACTAGAACTTACCGCAGCAAGAGCAGCACGTTGAGAAATACTTGAAGCCCCAGAAGTAAATTGACCTTGAATTTTTGTGCAAGCCTTCGCAATCCATTCTGGAGCACCAATATACCCCAATCTCCAACCCGTCATTGCAAATGACTTTGAGACACCATTTACGGTCACTACTTGCTGATACATATCATCGAAAGCTGCCATTGAAAAATAAGAGTCTGTAAAATTAATATGCTCATAAATCTCATCACTTACCACGACTACAGAGCTATATTGAACTAGTACATCTGCCAAACTTCTTAGCTCTTCTTTGGAATATACACTTCCGGAAGGATTACATGGAGAGCTGTAAATCATCAACTTTGTCTTTTCATTAATAGCATTTTTTAATTGTTCAGCTGTAATTTTAAAATCATTCTCAATAGTGGTTTCAATTGGAACGATTACAGCTCCTGCCATTTTAAAAATCTCTTCATAGCTAACCCAGTACGGTGCCGGGATGATAACTTCATCTCCAGGGTTGATTAAGCTTAGAGCTACATTTGCAATGGATTGTTTTGCACCTGTTGAAACCACAATCTGATTAATATTGTAGGAAACATCATTATCTCTTTTGAATTTATCACAAATGGCTGTTCTTAGGTCTTCATAGCCATTAACTGCCATGTATTTTGAATAATTTTGATCAATGCCTTCCTTAGCTGCTTTTTTAATAAAATCGGGGGTATTAAAATCAGGCTCTCCCAAACTCAGGCTTATTACATCAATGCCTTGAGCTTTTAATTCCCTACTTTTTCTAGCCATAGCAATAGTTGCCGATTCTGACAGATTATTAACTCTTTCTGAAAGAAGATTTTTTGGTGTTTTTTCCATGCCGCAAAATTAATTATTTGCTTTGCTTTACCATGTTTTTAGCAAAAAGAAATAAACAGATTATTCACTTTTGTAACATATGATCTATAAATTCGTTTTTAAATTAAAAAGCTGATTATGAAAGATGCCATAATATTACTCATACCACTTGCAGGAATGTTGTTATTAACCTATCTATTGCTACAACATTTCTTTAATAAGCAATTAAAAGAGAATGACAAAGAGTTAATTAATCACAAGGCAAAAACCTACTTACCACTAAAAATTCAGGCTTATGAAAGAGCTATTTTATTTTTAGAAAGAATTGACCCAAATAACTTAATAATTAGAATTCACAAACCATCCATGAATGCGGCTAAACTTCATCTTGAAATTTTGAAACAAATTCGTGAGGAGTATAACCATAACATGTCTCAACAAATCTATATAAGTCCTAAATCTTGGGCTGAATTGATTAAAGGAAAAGAGGAGACGATTCAAATAGCCAACACTGCGCTGGGCCAATTAAAAAATGATGCTAATTCTATAGAGTTGAGCACAAAAATCTTTGAGATCATTGCAAAACTACCACACAATCCTGCTGCTAATGCAAGAAAATTGATCATAAACGAATTCCAAAGATCCGTTTTAAAGTAGGGGTTTATTGTGCTATTACTGGTTCAGGCTTTTCTTCCTTTTGAGCAGGTAGATCTACATGGCTTTCCGTAATGATATTCATTTCATCAATTAGATGAGAAGCACCAGCATATTTATCAATGATAAATAATGTGTATCGAACATCAACTGAAATAGTACGCTGAATATTTGGTTCAAAATATATATCACCACTCATTGCCTCCCAATTACCATCAAATGCAGTTCCTATTAATTCACCATATGCATTGATGACGGGACTTCCCGAATTTCCACCAGTAATATCATTATTTGATAAGAAACCAACAGGTAACTTTCCATCTTCTTTTCTAGCATACGGACCATAATCTTTTGCCTCAAATAAATCTTTTAAACGTTGTGGAACATAAAATTCATGATTTTTATCATCTGTAATCACTTCCTTTTGCATTACTCCTTCAAGCGTAGTGTAAAAATCATAATGCACTGCATCTGCTGGATCATATGGAAGAACGTTTCCATAGGTAAATCGCATAGTGGAATTCGCATCAGAAGCTTTATTCATTCCCATTTTTTGAAGACCATCTACAAACAAACGCATCCCTTTATTATAATCACTATCAAAAGCTGATTTTGGCATCATTATTTTAGATCTATAAACTGCCAAAAACTCTTTTTGCAATTGATAAACTACATCTTTTTCTAATGATTTTAAGGTAATTTTATTGTTAATCCATTCTTCAAATAGTTCATAAGAACTAAAAGGTGTTTTCTTAAAATATTTATTAGCAAAATTGGTAAAGTCACCCTTACTTTTTTTGTGCACAGTAGCCAATAATGATGGATGAAATTCCTTTGGCACATCATTGTAATATAAATTTAGGGCTGCAGCTAAAATATTTTTATCTATAGTAGCGTTATAGTCCTTAAAATAAGACTTGGCTTTTTCAAGCAATATTGTCTTTGCATCTGTAGGGTCTGAACCTGATTTAAGCGCTTGATATATAGGAGATCTTTCACTTAAGTTTCTTATCATAAAAAGCATTATTTCAGATCCTGCTATAGCTTCCTGAAAATACACATTAGGAATAGTGTATTTTGAGGAGCCCTCTATTGATTTTTCAATTAAAGTTAAAGCATCTCCATATTTATCTTCAAGTTTGTTATTGGTATACCATTCAGAAAAACTTGACTCAATAAACTCTTTCTTTTGTTGGACATTATTATTGACCAATTGCTCACTTTGACCAATAAAATATTTCCAATAATTACTAACTCTTGCGTGTTTTGAAGCATATTGAATTCTAGTTTTTTGACTCTTATTCATTTCCTCTTCCATAAGATCTAATTTCTGTCGTCTAATCTTAACTCTTGCAGGTTGTTCAACTTCAACTGCTTCCTCAACTCCCCAAGATGTTAAATATCTATCCGTACTTCCAGGGTAACCCATGATCATAGCGTAATCACCCTCTTCTACTCCTGCAATAGATACAGGTAAGGCATGTTTTGGAACATAAGGCTTGTTATTTTCGTCGTATGCACATGGCTCATTGCTACCATTAGCATAAACTCTGAATAAAGTAAAATCTCCTGTATGTCTAGGCCACATCCAGTTGTCTGTATCTCCACCATACTTTCCAATAGAACTTGGAGGTGCACCAACTAGTCTAACATCATTAAAGATGTTATAAGTAAACATATAATAATAGTTCCCATAGTAAAATGATTTTACCTGAACATTAAAATTTTCTTTATTCTTACCTTCTCTTGCAGATTTTTTTAGGGCATTTGAATTAGATCTAATTAAAGAATCTCTTTGTCGTTCGCTCATATTATCTTCAAGACCATCAAGAACTTTATCAGTAACATCGCTAATATTATTTAAAAACCAAACTCCAAAATCAGCTGGTATTTCTTGTTGCTTAGTCATGGCCCAAAAACCATCGGTCAAGTAATCATGATCAGTAGTACTATTGGCTTGGATAGTACCATAACCACAGTGATGATTGGTTAACATTAAGCCCTGATCAGAAATCACTTCACCTGTACAAAAACCTCCTCCTAAAGCCACAATAGCATCTTTAAGACTTGAATTATTAGCGTCATAAATTTGTTTTGGAGTTAGCTTAATGCCGCATTCTACCATATTTTTATATGTTTCTTCACCTAATAACATAGGTAACCACATTCCTTCGTCAGCTCTGCTAATAAAACTCTGCAGAATCAAAATAAAGCTTAAAATAATTTTTGAGATTAATTTCATGAAATATAATTTAATTGGTGTACATCAAAATGCGGACCAAAAATAATAAATAAAATGAATACAAGGTTTCTTAGTTTTTGATCATGAGCATCATACCATCTCTCACAGGAAATAACACATTTCTAACTCTACTGTCAAGATGTACTTTTTCATTAAACTTTTGAAGAATTATAGTTTCTTTATCTTTTTTATCAGGCTCTTCTAATACTTTTCCACTCCAAAGGACATTATCCGCAATTATCCATCCTCCTTTCTTAACTTGATCAATAACTAAATCAAAATAATTAATGTAGTTTTCCTTATCTGCATCTATAAACACCAAGTCCCATTCCAAATTTAAGGTTGGAATCACATCAATTGCATTTGCATTAATGAACTCAATTTGATTTTTATAAGAAGAATCGTTGATATATTTTTTTACCATTGTTTCTAACTCTATATTTTTATCAATGGTAACCAGTTTTCCATTTTTAGATAACCCCTCGGCCATACACAAAGCACTGTAGCCGGTATAGGTGCCTATCTCAAGGATGTATTTAGGTTTAATTGCGGAAGACAAAAAGCTTAGTATTCTACCCTGAAGATGTCCCGATAGCATTCTAGGCTGTAACACTTTTAAATGAGTTTGTCTATTTAAATTAAATAAGAGATCACTTTCTTTCTCCGAATGTTCTAGAGCATAAGCCTCAATTGAAGGATCTATAAAATCCATTATTTTAGCTTAAAAGTGCTTTAACTAAAGATGATATTTTTGATCCATCCGCTTTGCCTCCTAAATTCTTCATTGCTACACCCATTACTCTGCCCATATCTTTCATCCCACTTGCCCCTAAATTAGAAATGATTGAATTGATTTGAGCTTTAAGTTCTTCATCAGAAACAGGCTTAGGCAAGTACTCCTTATATATGTTGGACTGAAGTAATTCCTCTTCTGCTAAGTCTTCTCTATTTTGTTCTTTATAGATGTCATAAGCATCTATCCGTTGCTTATTTAACTTCGCTATAATCTTTACTAAAAGATCATCTTCAATTTCGTCTTTTTTACCTGTCTTTGTTTTTTCAATAAGAATTGCAGACTTAATAGCTCTAAGCGCCTCCAATCTTACTTTGTCTTTGGATAACATTGCAGACTTAATGTCACTACCAATCTTACTTTCTAAGCTCATGATTATTAATCCACGTTGTCGTGAAGAAATGAGTTATTATCACTTAATCCTGTTCTTTTTTCACCATTATCATCTTCGCTTTCCCAAAGCGTATATTTGGAAACTTCGGATTCTGATGAAGGATTGACATCGTCTAATTCGATATTTCTTCTTTTATAAGCCGGCACATTCTCCATTTCATTCAACCCTAGAGGAGATCTTAGTTTTTGTGTAGCTTTTTTAATCCTCTCTAATCTTTCGTCTATAATTTCTTTTGCTTCGTTTAATTTATTTTCCTCTTGAGATTGAAATGATATAGATTCTTCTACATTTTGATCTACTTTTAATTCAATTTCTTTTTCACTAACCTCATCCTCAACTTCATCATCTTCTAATAAAAATCTGATTTTACCATCATTTTTTCTAACTCAGGGGAAGGAGTAGGTGTAATATAGTCCGTATTAGTTTCCGTTATAATTTGGCTATTTTCCTTTTTCTCTGCAATAGAGTGGTCTACCTCTTCTTCCTCTAAGAAATACTTTTTTGTTGTAGTTTCATCTACATCCTCAACTGGTTTTGGTTCTTTATCGTCTGTAATTATCGCTTCTTCTCCAACTGGCGATTCTATTTCTTGAGTAATTTCTGTTGGTCTTTCATCCTCTAAATTCATACGCTTTTTCTTAGGAGCTTTAAATGAAAGTCCAGTGTGTGGAGTGGTTTTAAATCCAGTTGCAATAATAGTAACACATAGTTTTTCACCAAGAGTTTCATCATGGCCATGTCCCCATATTACATCAGCGGTACTACCAGCTTCTTCCTGTATATAATCTGTGATATCTGAAATTTCATCCATTAAAACAGCCTTATCTCCATAAGTAATGTTCAGTAATACGTAAGTTGCTCCTTCAATATTATTGTCATTCAATAGAGGAGAACTTAATGCTTGTTCCACACATTTGGTTGCTCTGTCATCTCCCTCGGCTTCAGCTGATCCCATGATAGCTACACCACTATCTTTCATAACGGTATTGACATCATTGAAGTCAACATTGATTTGGCCTGTTACAGAAATGACTTCTGCTATTCCTTTGGCAGCAATGGCCAATACATCATCAGCTTGTTCAAATGCGTTTACGAGAGAAAGGTTTCCAAACATTTCTCGTAACTTATCGTTATTGATGACCAAAAGTGTATCTACAGCGTCTCTCATCTGCTCTATTCCATCCTCTGCCTGAGTTCTTCTTTTTCGGCCTTCAAAGGTGAATGGTACGGTTATAATTCCAACCGTTAAAATGCCCATATCTCTAGCGGTTTGAGCGATTACAGGCGCAGCACCTGTACCAGTTCCTCCACCCATTCCAGCTGTAACAAAAATCATTTTTGTATTCTTTGCTAGGATATCTTTTATTTCGTCCAAGTTTTCAATAGCTGCATTTTTTCCTATTTCTGGAATAGATCCCGCACCTCTACCTTCAGTCAAGCTTTGTCCTAATGGAATTTTTGTGGGTACAGGACTTATATCCAAAGCTTGATGATCAGTGTTACAAACTATGAAATCAACTCCTTTGATTCCTTGTCTATACATGTGATTTACAGCATTACTTCCGCCACCTCCAACACCAATTACTTTGATAATGGAAGATTGTTCTTTTGGCATATCGAATCTCATCATAATTTCTGTTTTTAGATTAATCTACTTTTTCGTCAAAAAATGTTTTAATTTTTTCAAAGAATCCACCTCTATACTTTTGAGAGTGCATTCTTGTACTTATTTTTTCGTTTCTAGCTTTTAACAATTCAAATTGTTCAAACCCTTTTGCTACTAATCCTACTCCAGTTGCAAATAGTGGGGATGTCACATTTATGTTGGTATTTGCGCTTAAATGTTCATTAGGGTATCCTACCCTAGAATCAATTCCAGTCGTAAATTCCATTAACTGATTTATATGCTTTAACTGAGAACCTCCACCTGTAACTACAATTCCACCTATTAATTTTTTATCAAATCCGGAATTCTTAATTTCAAAATAAATATGTTCGATTATTTCAGACATTCTAGCACTAATGATGTTGGCTAGATTCTTTACCGATATTTCTTTAGGATCTCTTCCTCTTAGCCCAGGGATACATACGATTTCATTATCTTGAGTAGCTTGAGGTAATGCTGCTCCAAATTTAGTTTTAAGCAATTCAGCTTGTCTGTGCATAATGGTACAACCTTCTTTGATATCCTCAGTAATCACATTGCCTCCAAATGGAATCACAGCAGTATGTCTGATAATACCATCGTGAAAAATAGCGATATCCGTTGTACCACCTCCAATATCAATTAAAGCCACACCTGCCTCTTTTTCTTCTTCACTCAAAACAGCCGAAGAAGAAGCTAAGGGTTCAAGAATGAGTTCAGCAACTTCTAATCCTGCCTTATTTACACATTTAAAAATATTTTTTGCAGCAGCGATTTGACCTGTTATGATGTGGAAATTAGCTTCAAGTTGAACCCCTGACATTCCTATTGGATCCTTAATTCCAGGTTCCCTATCAACAATATATTCCTGAGGCAATACATGTATGATTTCCTCACCAGGCATCATCACCAATTTATACATATCATCTATTAGCTCATCCACATCTTTTTGTGAAATTTCTTCATCTATGGTATCACGAGTAATCATACCTCGGTGCTGTAAACTTTTTATATGTTGACCTGCAATTCCCACATTCACCACATTAATCTCTATGCCTGATTTTGCTTCTGCCTCCTCGACTGCAGCTCTAATGGATTGAACTGTTTTTTCAATATTGGAAACAACTCCTCTTGTAACTCCTAAACTAGGAGCTTTTCCAACTCCAAGAATTTCAATTTTACCATGTTCCGTTTTCCTACCTACAAGACAAGCAATTTTAGTCGTTCCAATATCCAAGCCAACAACAATTTCTGGTGCATCCATATTAATTAATTTTTGAGCAAACAATTTGATCGTTAAACATCACATTAAGTGTATCATATAAATTCAACTCTTTAGGCGAAGGTCCTTCAGTGTAAAAGAGTTTTATTTTTTTAAATTTCTTTTCCATATTATCACTAGATCCAAATAAGATTTTATGATTACCTATTCTTGGAATTAGTTCAAAGTACCCATTATTATTTATGTGAATTTGAACTATTTGAGATTTTAAGAACGGGTCATTGTTAATTATTCTACTCATATTGTAGATTTCACTAAGTAGACTTCCATTTACATTACTAACAAGATTAGAATCTGACCATTTAAATTCACCTGAAAATAGAGGTAATTTGGCCACATAAGAATCACTTGTTCTCATCAATAGGCCATGCTCATCTATGTATACATTATCTCTTGGATCATTAGCTATTAATCTTGCAATTGGTGTACGCTTACTTAAATTGACATTTAATTTTCCCGTATTCAAAAAGTAAACTTCTGCATTTTCTAGTGCAAAATGAGTATTTAATTTCTTCTCAACTTCTCGAGTATTGATCTCTTCATTTAATGTAACACCCTGTACTAGTCCTAAATCTTTAATGATTTCGATTACATCTGACTTTTTTATTAATTGATGCTCATTGTCCTTAGTGAATTTAATTTCTAGGGAATTATAAACAATATGATGATGTGTATTGTTTACAAACGCAGTCAAAACAACCCATATTGAAATGACTCCAATCCAAAAAAATATGGTTAGGATTTTTCTAACTAATTTCACTTAGAAAAGATTTAAGAGGGTTTATTAAACGATCGATATCACCAGCTCCGATAGTAGAAACAACAAACTTTTTTTCTTGTTTTAATGCCATATGAAGATCTTCTTCCCTAACTAATAATGATTTTTGATCCATTTCAATACCCTCTAACAATACTTCGGCATTAACACCCTCAATAGGCATTTCTCTAGCTGGGTAAATTGGCATCACAAATAAGGTGTCAAATTCACTTAATACACTTTGAAATTCCATTAAAAAATCACGGGTTCTAGAATATAAATGAGGTTGAAATACACCAATAAGTTTGTAATCTGGATAAAATTCTCTGAGACCCTCATACAGTACCTTTATTTCATTAGGGTGATGTGCATAATCATCTACATATACTCTTTGACCATCATTATGATGTATCTCAAATCTTCTCTTTACCCCATTGAAATTTGCAAGTGCACTTTTTAATTTTTCAAATGACACACCCCATTCTAAACAACTAAGTATAGCTCCAGCAGCGTTCAGTAAATTGTGTCTGCCAGGTAAATGAAATTCAAAATTTTCATAGACTACTCCCTTGTAGTTCACATTAAAAATGTAATAACCTTCTTTTAACCTTACGTCATAAACAAATAATGTAGATGAAGTTTGATAACCATATGTTAATGCAGTTGGAAATTGATTTTTTAAATCTTCCTGAACGTACAGACTATCTTCATTTTTTAATAAATCAACAAATAATTTAAATCCTTCTGTTACTGATTCTTCATCACCATAAATATCCAAATGGTCTGGATCCATTGAAGTTAAAATGATGGCACTTGGATGTAGCTGCAAAAAAGATCGGTCATACTCATCAGCCTCTACTACCGCGTTTTGACCTTCCTGAAGCAGAATGTTTGAATTATAGTTTGTACAAATCCCTCCAATAAACGAAACCCCTCCACAATTATTTTGGTGTAGTAAATGAGCCACAATTGAACTAGTTGTGGTTTTACCGTGTGTTCCAGCAACAGCAATGGTTTGATATGACTTTGTAATTTCTCCTAAGATATATGCTCTTTTATGAACTGGAATATTAGTCTTTTTAAAATGATTTAGTTGTACGTTGTTAGACGAAATGGCTGGAGTGAAAACAACTAAATCTACTGATTCAATATCCTTAATCGAAGATATATCATCATGGTAAATAATATGAGATCCAAGATTACTTAACAATAATGTTATTTCCGTTTTTGACCTGTCATAGCCGCTAACTTCTACTCCCTTGTACAAAAAGAATTTTGCTAAAGCACTCATACCAATACCACCAATTCCAATAAAATGAACTCTATTTATACTCTCTAAATTCAATGGATTTAAATAAGTTTTTCGATTTCGTTTACTATATCCCTTGCAGCATTTGGTTTACCCATCCTCTTTGCGTTTCTTGAGATTTCTAAAATCTGCCTTTCATCTTTTAATAACACCAGTGCTTTCTCCAATACCGTTCTAGTTTCATTGTCATTTACCAAAACAGCTGCCTTTTGTTTTACCAATGCCATTGCATTTTTTCGCTGGTGATCTTCAGCGACATTGGGTGACGGAATTAAAAGACTAGCTTTTCCCGTTAACGTAATTTCGCTAATGGATAGAGCCCCAGCTCTAGAAATGACTAAGTCAGCAACTTCATATGCCAAATTCATTTTTTTAATGAAAGGCATAGCCTGAACATTTTTATATTCTTTTAATTTTTTATTATTAGTAAGTTGATCAAAATACCGTTTACCTACTTGCCATATGAGTTGAACAGGTTGGTTTTTTAACACATCTAAAGAAGACAATAGACCTTCGTTAATGGATTTGGCTCCTAAACTTCCTCCTACGACTAAGATGACTTTATATCCTTTATCAATATTAAAATGTTTTAACGCCAAATCACTTTTTTGACCCATATCCATTAAATCCTTTCTAACAGGATTGCCTGTTAAGACAAGTTTTGTTTTTGGAAAAAATTGATCCATGTTCTCATAGGCCACACATATTTTATGTACCTTTTTACTTAGCCATTTATTCGTCAATCCTGCGTAGGAGTTCTGTTCTTGAATTAGAGTGGGAATACCTAGTCTATTTGCCATTCTTAAGGTTGGACCACTAGCATAACCTCCTACACCAATGACTGCATCAGGATTAAAAGATTTTATAATTTTTTTAGCGGCAATTAAGCTTTTGAGTAGACGAACAGGAAAAGAGAAATTTTTTATTAATGAGTTAATTGAAAATGATCTTTGTATTCCTACTACATCAAGCCCTTTGATAGTGTAGCCAGCATCTGGAATTTTTTCCATCTCCATTCTACCGTTTGCCCCAACAAATAAAATTTCACAATTTGAAAATTTAAGTTCAAGTTCTTGAGCTATTGCAAGAGCCGGAAAAATATGTCCACCTGTTCCTCCACCACTTATGATAAACTTCAACTTTTTCATTTAAGCATCTTTGTAAACCGTTCTACTCACATTAATGATTATGCCTAAGGCAACGCAACTAAAAATAATGGAAGTACCTCCCATGCTTATGAGAGGAAGCGGCTGCCCTGTAACTGGGAATAAATTAACCCCAACACCCATGTTGATTAAAGATTGAAAAACCAATAAAAAACTCAATCCAAATACGACATAAGCTCCAAATAAACTTTCAGTTTTATTCATTATTCGAATGGATCTAAAAAATAGAATCGTGTACATTATGACTAAACCTAAACCACCAAAAATAGATCCAAACTCTTCAATTGAGGATGCATATATAAAATCAGATTGAGCAGAATACAAGTCGTTTTTCACATGACCCTTCCCTGGTCCCTTTCCAAATAAAAAGCCATTAGCCACAGCTCTTTTAGCCATTTCAGCTTGGTAATTTTCTTTTTGACTTCCACTTTCAAAACTGGTAATTCTTTTTTGCCATGTATCTACTCTAGGCAATAAGCCTGGAAAAGCTAAATTTAATAAAATCAATATGGCAAAACCGGCAATTGAAACTCCAATCATTGCAGATAAATGCTTCAACTTTGCACCTCCAACAAACAGCATAATAAAACAAACAATAAACAACATAGCTGCCGTTGAAAAATCAGCTGGTAAAATTAATCCGCAAATAATAACTATAGGCCATAAAATAGGAGCTATGCCTAATTTAAAATCTTTGATAACTTCCTTTTTGTGCACCAACATTCTAGCCACATATATTACGAGAATCAACTTAGCTAAATCGGAAGGCTGAAACCCCATAATCCACCTAGAGGCATTTCCTTTATTTACACCAAATAATAAGGTAACAAAAAGCAATACAATTGAAATAAAAATACCTATTTGTGAAAGCCTTGAAAAATACTTAAAATTGAAAAACTGTAGATAGATGATGATTACAATCCCGATCATCAATATTAACAAATGCTTAATTAAAAAAGGGACCACATTCCCACCTGCTAATCTAAAAGCTAAATTAGAACTGGAACTGTAAGCCATTACAAGTGAATAAAGTGACAATACAACGATAATAGTCCATATGACTTTATCCCCTTTTATATATTTTTCAATAAACTTTTGCACGTTTTATAATTGAGCAACAAGGGTTTTAAAATGATAACCTCTTTCTCTAAAATTTTTATAGTTAAGGAAACTAGTACAAGCAGGCGAAAAAAGCACGATTTGACCTGGTATTGCATTGGAATGAGCTAGTTGGATAGCCTCGCTCAATTCTTTTTTATAAGCATATTTTATTTTGGATGCAAAATGGTATTTAATTTCCGTTTCAAAATGGCCATAACATATAATTTGATCTACTTTATCAATAGCTACATCCGTTACAATATCTAAGTTTCTTTTATTTTCATCGTATCCTACAATCCAGATGATATTTTCATGTAAATTTTCTAATGAAAAACAAGATGCTCCCATATCAGTAGACTTTGAATCATTAATCCATAGGACATCATTCTTTTCACGAATTACTTCTAATCGGTGTTCAATAGAAGAAAACGAAGCTAAAGATTGTAGTCTATTTTGTACTAATAAGCTGGTTGTTTTTTCTTTAATTTTGTTCATATCATTGGATTTAAAGTGATCTGACTGCTTTTTTAAATTGATGACCTCTGTCTTCATAATTCTTAAATAGATCAAAACTTGCGCAGGCAGGTGAGAGTAACACGTTTTCATTTTTATCTGCTATCTTGTGAGCGATCATAACAGCCTCTTTCATTGATTGC
>ENA-OSEY01000668-OSEY01000668.1-marine-metagenome-genome-assembly--contig:-NODE-668-length-24539-cov-5.123293_pt1 | contig 24539 bp, 19 predicted proteins | sample MGYA00248465_ERZ534230 | MGnify/ENA primary metagenome ERZ534230 (study PRJEB26409, sample SAMN06344110) | marine metagenome | isolation source: Sea water from surface | place: Atlantic Ocean:Southern...
TTGTTGAAAATCAGTACAGAATAAGAAAAGACAAAAGATACAGAGCCATCTGTGGTCTTTCCATGGGTGGGGGAGGAAGTTTTTTATATGCCCTTCGACGCCCTGACTTATTTTCTTCTGCTGCCCCTTTAAGTGCCTCTATAGGCCCACAGAACATTGATCAAATGGATGATCATTCTTATCTAGCCTATTGGGGATATAGTAAATCAAACATTAATAAAAGTGATTTTGAAAAATTTAAGAAAAAAAATAATTCTCTTTATCTAATCGATCAAATGGACCAAAAAACTCTTAATTCGGTTAGATGGTATATAGATTGCGGAGATGATGATTATTTATATAAAAATAATGTCTTAATGCACATTAAAATGCGAGAAAAAGGTGTCAAACACGAATTCCGTGTAAGAGATGGTGATCATAATTGGGATTACTGGCGTTCTGCTCTTCCTTCTGTCTTGGAATTTATTTCTAAAAAATTCCATTAAATGGTTTATTTATTATTTTAGCAAATAACCAAAAACCAATATTCCAATGAGAGCAAATTTTTGTTTATTTATTTTTATACTTCTTTTTTCTTGCGGGCAAACCTATAATACTGATAATGAAGAGACCCAATTTCTTAACGACTTCGTTGAAGACGACACCACGATTGAGAAAACTCCTTTAAAAACAATAAAAATTAATACTGACGCAGGAAGGGAGATTGTTGATGAACCAAAAATAAGTGCCTTCTTTCAAATTTTTCAGGGTGAAAATTTAATTGAAGAACATAATATAGGAATTGAGATAAGAGGCTCATCTTCACAATATTTCCCAAAAAAATCATATGGCTTTGAGACATGGGATGAAGCAGGAGAAGATTTAGATGTTTCCCTAGCTGGTTATCCAGAAGAGGAAGATTGGATTCTTTACGGACCATTTAGTGATAAATCATTAATTCGAAATGTTTTGATTTACAGGCTTTCAAACCTAGTTGGAAGGTATGCGACAAAAACAAGTTTTTATAACCTTCAAATTAATGGGGTATTTCTTGGATTATATGTTTTAATGGAAAAAATTAAGAGAGATAAAAACAGAGTAAATATTAGTAAAAATAGATCAGACGACATTAGCGGTGGATATATAATTAAAATTGATAAAATAACAGGGGATGGAGATACTCTAAATGAAAAAATAGCTTTTATGTCAGAGTATACAAAAGATGGCATAAAAGGAATTAATAAAAATGTTCATTTTTTATATGAATATCCCAAAAATAGAGATATATCAGATGAACAGAAAAATTATATCCAAGGTTACATGAGAGACTTCGAAGACGCCATAGCCTCTGAAAACTTCACTAGTGAATCTGATGGGTATAAAAAATACATTGATGTTGATAGCTTTATTGATTTTTTTATTTTAAATGAGATTACAAGAAATGTGGATGCCTATAGGATAAGCACTTTCATGCACAAAGACATAAATGAAAAATTAAAAATGGGACCCATTTGGGACTTTAATATCGCGTTTGGTAATGCAGATTATTGTGAAGGTGGATTAACTACAGGTTGGGCTTACAAATTTAACGAGGCCTGCCCAGCTGACGGAATGCTCGTCCCTTTTTGGTGGGATAGACTAATGCAAGATCCAAACTTTACTCAAGCCCTTCAGGAGAGATGGGCTTCTTTAAGGTTAAACGAATTATCTAATTCTAGCATTATGGGTATTGTTGATGAACTAGTTGGTGAGTTAGAAGATAGCGATGCAATAACTCAGAATTTTGGTAAATGGTTAATATTAGGTACTTACATTTGGCCAAATAATTTTGTTGGTAATAGACATTCAGAGGAAATTGCATACCTAAAAGAATGGATTGAAGGTAGGCTATCATGGATGGATCAAGAAATCTCAAAATTTTAACTAATTAAATTAAAGGTGAAAAGGAGAGATTTTTTAAATAAAGGGGTATTAGGAGTTGTAGGAATTTCCGTCTTTCCTCACAATAAAGTCCTTTACAAAAATTTAAAAAAAATAAAAATTACTTTGACCCCGTGGTCATTAATCCGTTCGGGATTTGGAAGTAGTGATCCACTTAATGTTAATCATCTAGAATATCCTTTTGTAGCAAAATCGTTAGGTTTTGATTATATCGATCACGAAATGTTTCATTTTCCAACTAAACTTACTGCGAGTTATATCAATAAAATGAATAAATCAATGCATTCAGCTAAAGTGCAAAGTGCTGTAATGCTAACTGGTGGAAAAGGTGATGTTGGTGATAAAGATTTATCAAAACGTAAAAGGGCTCTTCAAACTTATAAATACTGGATAGATGTTGCTGCAGATTTAAATTGCAAGGCCCTTCGGAACGTTTGTGGTGAATATATAACCATACCCCATGAAGAAAAACTTAAATACGCAATAGAAGGGGTAGGGGAATTAGCTAATTATGCTAAATCAAAGGGTATAACTCTTTTGATTGAAAACCATAATGGTTATTCTTCTTATCCAACTTGGATGATATCACTTATGGAAGGTATTAAAATTGATAATCTAGGGATATTAGGAGATTTCACAAATTGGACTCTTGAAAGAAATCCAGATACTTTCTATCCAGATCCATACAAAGGATTTGAATTACTTAGTCCCTATATAGTAGCCATAAGTGCAAAATCTGAAAAGTTCGATAGTCATGGTTTTGAGACTACCACAGATTATAAAAGAATGTTTAAAATCTTAAGTAAAGCTCCTAATTTTACTTTTGCCGGTGTAGAATTTTTTGGTAATGGAATTTCAAGAAATCAAGGAGCCCTTCTTACTCGAAAACTAATTGAGAAAACATTAAAAAGTATTTAACGAGTTAGATAAATCCATCCCCTTTTATCAATTAAACCATCATTCTCTAAATCTAAAAAGTAAAAATAACTTCCCTCAGGAACTTTTTGATCTTGATCTAATGGCCAAGTATTTTGATAATTTCTTTTATTATAAATTTCAACTCCAGACCTAGAATAAATAACAAGTGAACTATTAGGGTAGTTTGTTATTTTGACAATATTGAATACATCATTTATACCATCTCCATTGTCTGAAATAAATTCACTTACTAAAAATTCATCGTATTTATATGAATTTGGATCAATAATATCTGGAACTTGGTCATTATCTATATCAGAGTCTTGACAATCTGGAATGCCATCACCATCAAAATCAGGACTTAACGAATTTTCGTCCTTAGGATCTGAGCCACATTCTATTTCATGTAGATCAGTTTGACCGTCATTGTCATCATCAAAATCACAAATATCACCAAATTTATCTTTATCGTAATTTTTTTGCAGTGAATTAGGTTCTTCAGGACAATTATCGCATAGATCCCCCACTCCGTCTTGATCAATATCCGATTGATCAGCGTTTGATATATTTGGACAATTATCATTTACTATTAGAGTATAATCTGTGGAGTAAAATATTCCATCCCCATCTTCATCAAGATTTGGAAATTCATTTATATCTAAGTTATCTGTTTTGAAAAAGGATTCTATATCATCATTATAACCATCTCCATCGTCATCATCATCTAAACAATCCGGAATACCGTCACCGTCTGTGTCAACGGGTATATCCTCATAACTAAGTGGATCTGTTCCACAAATAATTTCATTTTCATCACTTTGTCCATCATTGTCATCGTCATCGTCAAAATAATCTATAACTAGATCCAGATCTGTATCAATGGGGAAATCATCTTCATCAAGGCTATTTGTTCCAACATCATCCTCTAATTCATCTGAAAAACCATCATTGTCGTCGTCGTCATCTGAGTTGTCACCAATTCCATCATCGTCTGTATCAGTCCATTCATTAGGATCGAATGGAAATGCGTCTATGTCATCCTCAAACCCATCACCGTCTGTATCAATAGTGGTGGAATTAGAATCGCTTGGAGGATTAATTGAATTACCGCACACATTTAAATTATCTGAAATAAAAATATTTACCGTAGCTGAAGCTTTATTTCCAGATGTATCAGTTACGGAGAAAACAATTTCTTTAAGTCCTAAATTATCACATAAAAGCTTTAAGGGACTTTGTTTTTTTCGGATACTTTTTGAAGTTAGTGCTTGATATTGTTTTTGCTGGATTTCTTCCAAAAGGGGTTGGTTTTCAGAAATTACCAATCCAGAGGTTTTAAATTTGATACCATAGGACTGTATATTACAATTGTCAGTACTTCCATTATCGATTAGCTCATAAGGAATATTTAAATTGCTTTGGGAATCTAAGGAAATAACTAAATCCTTCGCTCTAGCAATTGGAGGCTCATTATCAAGAACTGTTACACTTTGAACCTTGGAAGAAAAATTTCCGTTAATGTCTGTAACACTGTATGTCACAAATGTAGTACCAATAGGAAACTGCATAGGTGCATCATTTGATGAGTTCAATATTCCACAATCATCATTAATTAGAATTGATCCTAAATTAACATTTGTTGCAAAACAAGAACCCACATCAGAATTAACAGTTATGTTATCACTTTGAATATTTATAGTGGGTTCTGTAGTATCATTGAATGTAACAAGCTGAGTAGCAGTGACAGTATTTCCAAATGTGTCACTCGCCGTCCATGTAATTGTGGTTGTTCCTGTTGGAAAAGAACTAGGTGCATCATTTGAAAAAGTAAATGAACAGTTGTCATTAACCGTTGGTATTCCAAGAATTATAACACAAGAATTTGATGTTATGTTTGGTGGAGGTGTGATACTAGGTGAAATGTTATCTTCAACTGTGACACGCTGAAAAGAAACTGAAGTATTACTTGCTAAGTCTGAGACACTCCAAGTAACGGTTGTTGTTCCAATAGGATATATATTTGGGGCATTATTAGACACACTACCAACTGTACAATTATCAGAAGTAGTTGGATTGCCTAAAATAACTCCTGTTGCTTCACATGAATTTATATCTGTAGTCACTACAACATCTGCTGGAGGTGTAATTAGTGGTGCAATTGTATCCGATACAGTAACCAATTGAGTTTCAGATACAGTATTTCCTGAGGAATCAGTAACTGACCAAATAACAGGGGTTATTCCAATAGGAAATGTTAATGGAGCATTATTTGTTGGTGTAACAACCCCACAATTGTCTGTTGCAGACGCTACACCAATAGTTAATGAGCAATTTGCTGAAATAATATCTGCGGGGATTGTTAAAGTTGGACTTTCAACATCAAAAACTGTAATTGTTTGTGTCACAGTAGTGGTGTTGCTAGCATTGTCTGTAACTGTCCAAGTGAGGACATTTATTCCTTTATTGAAGGTCAATGAGGGCTTATCATTTTCTACCAAAGTAATTGAGCAGTTATCAGAAGTTGTTGGTGTTCCAACATCAGATTGTGAAAGAACAACTTCACATGATCCTGGATCTGTATCAACTGATATGTTAATAGGTGGTGTAACAGTTGGTGGTACTGTATCACTAGGAGCTACAGAAACATTTTGTGTTAATCCTACAATATTTCCATCAGTTAAAGTTGTGGAAATAGTTACGGAAAAATTTCTTGTTGTATTACTAGGTGAATAAAGTTTAGTGAAAGAAAAAGTTGAAGTTGACAATCCGCTTGAGCCTATATCGCCATTACCAAAATCAAAATTCCAAGATGCGGCAGGAGCCGGTATTGCATTGACAGTTACATCTTCTAATCCCCAATTATCCCAAATATCACCGTCATTATCAGGTTGATACCACCTAAAAATTGTTGAAGAGGTTTGAGCAGCTAATGGAATAGCAATATCATTTGCATACCAATCATACCATGCAGCACTATATCCACTTGCTGTATCCCAATCAGTAAAAATATCTTCCCAAGTGTTGCCTCCATTAATAGAGTACTGTAAATAGACTTCTTCATCTACTTTTTCTCCATCTTCACAACCCGGAGCAGGATCATCTGCTCCATACCTGATTAAAAATTCTAAACTCCCTCCATAGGAGACATCTACTGGATTAGTTTGAACAAATCTTTTCCCGTTATTTGGTCCTCCACTTTGAAGTATTGTAGCCCAAAAATAGTTTGTATTTGAAGGCGTATTCCCTCTTGCAGGATTACATGGTTGTCCAACAGTGTAAGGAGATGAAGACCAACCGGTGGGAAGATTTCCATCATTAAAATCAAATTCAGTTACACTATTTTCACTTGGGATATAAACAACATTGAAGTTAATTAGAGTACCACTGCAAGAGGTTGAGGAAACCGTTGTTGAAAATTGAACTTCTTGAGCTAGACCCGAAAAACAGATGAGAAGTAATATTAATAATTTACTGTACTTCAATTACATCAATTTTTGATAAGTTAAATTCAATTTTAGGTCCACTTTTACTAGACATATTTTCGCTTTTAAAGATTCTTAATTTTATAGGATCATATTCGCACTTCCCAGTCTTTGTTTCAAAAGGATCTAGTACAAAAGCTATTTTTTCTTCGAGATTTTCTTCAGTACCTTTAAAAAAATTTATTACGTAAGTTTTGTCGGTTAAATTTTTTACTCTCATTATGTAATACTCAAAAGCAAAACCATTTTTTCTATCGTCACAAAGCTGGGATTTAAAAGAAATCTCTACTTTTTTGTCCGCATAATAAGTTTTCCAATCATCTTGGTTAAGATTTAAAAAACATATAAAATAGATAATTAAAATCATAAGAATTAGATGATCTTAATTATAAAATTAAAGATTTATTTATAATATTTATCAAGTGAAAATAAATTATGTTTAAGTCAGTAATTTTTGACATGGATGGTGTAATAATTAATAGTGAACCTCTTCATAGAAAGTCATATTATCTAATGTTTGAAGAACTTAATATAGATGTCCCTGAAGATTTATATGCCTCCTTTACAGGTATGGCAACAATGCCAATATGTGAAAAGATTTGCGATTTTTTTTCGTTAAATCAATCCCCTGAAACATTAGTCGATACTAAGCGGAAATACTTTAGCGGATTGTTTGAAAAAGGGTACAAGTTAAATTTAATTGAAGGTGTATTAGAATTGATCAAACATTACTATGAAAATGGAATTACTTTAGTGCTCGCGTCTTCGGCATCTATGGAAAACATTGAGATGATTTTTAAAAAATTTGACCTTAATCAATATTTTCAGGCTAAAATAAGTGGTGCTGATTTAAAAGAATCTAAACCAAATCCTGAAATTTTTATCAAAGCAACAGAACTTAGTGGAAATTCAAAAAAAGATTGTGTGGTTATAGAGGACGCAACTAATGGTATAATAGCCGCCAAATCGGCAGGACTTTTTTGTATTGCTTATAATGGTGATGATTCAAAAAATCAAGACTACAGTAAAGCTGACCTTGTAATTAATGACTTTGAAAATATTTACATTGAAAAGTTAAAAACTATAAAAAGTAATTAATTATACTTCCACCTCAAACCTAAAAAAAATCTTACACCCTGATTAGATGCATATACATATGAAGGGTCAAAAGTCAAAGAGTAGGGGTTATTTTGAGTTGGTACAACATTGCCGGTGTCATCAAAAACTACTAGCCTATCAAAAGGGTCAAAAGGCCTTGCTATACTGTTTTCAGGTGGTAAAAAATTCAGTAGATTTTTTACACCACCATATGATTCAAATACATTATTCCATGATTTAGTTAATTGAGCATTTATAATATGAAATGTTTTGGAAAAAGAGGGTCTAGGATCAAGATCTCCGAGTAATGGCAGTTTTAATGGGCCTGTAGTATTACTTGTAATATCTAAAATGATTCCAGAGTTAATCCATTTTTTTTCTATTTTCAATACACCTTGGTATCTTTCTGTTAAAAAAGGAGTTGATTTAAAATTTTCTTCTTTTATAAATGAATCAATAAAAGTAGTTCCTAAATTTAAGCGAATTCCATTTTGAATTAATAAATTTAAATTTAGTGAAGCACCTTGGTTGGTTGAAGTTCCAACTAGATTACTATAAATAATTTTGGTAGGATCTAAATCATATTTTGGAATTATCTTATTAGAAAATTTTGTATAGAAAATACTGAAATCTATATCCAATAATGCCCCTTGTTTGAAGTATAATTTTTTTAATAAGTTAGCATTAAAATTCCATGATCTTTCAGGGTTCAATTCCTCTAAAAAAACAACATCCCTTGCACCAGTAAGTGCTGCATGATCTTCAGTAAAAATCTGAGCCACACGATAACCTGATCCAAAACTCAATCTTAAAATTGTGCTTTTATCAACATTATTCAATTTATAATTTATCCTAGGGGTTACTATATCCCCATGCAATGAATTATAATCATATCGTAATCCAAAAAGAAGAGATTGATACTCATTAAATTTAAGTTCATCCTGAAAAAAAATACCTGGTAAATGGGTATTTGATGGTAGATTTGAAAATAATTTTTCATTGTAGGTTGCTGTCGTATCATCATCATAATAGGTATATCTGTAAGCTAATCCAACTAGAAGATTATGCTTTTTAAAACTGTTCGTCCAAATAAATTGTCCAAAACCAACGGTCTGATTAGCATTGAAATAATTTAATCCGTATACTGAATTTTGATAATGGTCATTAAAACTAAAATATAAACTGAGATTCTTGTTAATAAGATAATTCCCAAATATTTCAAACCTTGAGGTATAGATACTTTCACCATAAATTTGATCTTTTCCTCTATCTGCTTTGGTCCAATTCATTTGACCTCCCCACCTGTCTTCATAAATGTACCTGGTAGCTAAAGAAAAATTATTACCAAAAGATAATTTGTTGAAAATTGAAATACGATCTTGCACTGTTAGATCCGTAAATCCATCTTGATTATTATCTATAGGATTTGAATAATTAAAATAATTTATTCCAAGTAATCCAAAATTATTATTTGAAAGGTTATACTTATATCCTATATCTGTATTTATTTCTCCCCACCCTGAAACAAAGGAGTCTAATGAAAAGGTATCTGTATTTTCAGGAAGCCTGGTTATTAAATTAATTAAACCACCAATTGCTTCAGAACCATAAAGAGTGGAAGCTGGACCTTTGACTACCTCAACACGATCAATTAAAGATCTAGGAATTCCTGATAAACCGTATACTGTTGACAAGCCACTTACAATAGGAAGACCATCAATTAAAACCATAGTATAACTTCCTTCCTGACCATTTATATGAATGTCCCCAGTGTTACATATATTACAATTCAATTGTGGTCTGATACCATTAATATTTCCAAGAGATTCAAAAATTGAAGCTGTAGGATTTGCCTTAAAAAAAGATTGGCTATAAACCTCCACTGGAGTTGGACTATCTAACTTAGATACTGGTTTTAATGTTGATGACACAACAACTTCCTCAAGAGTCTCGTCAGGTAACAATTCAATAATCCCAATATTAAGATTACTTGGAGAAATAATTTTAACCACAGGCTTATATCCAACAAATGAAAAAATCAGTTTTTGACTATTCCCTATATATGAATTTATTACGAATTGTCCGTCATTATTTGTAATAGTACCAATGTTAGATTCTTTTAAAAAAACATTAACGCCTTTTAGGGGCTTTCCATCAGAAACCACTAAACCTACAAATGAAAATTCTTGAGCAAATGTTAGACTAGCAAAAAGAAAAAAGATAAAAAATCGAATTAACATTAAATTTAAGTGAGTTGTAAAATTAATTAATAGTTTTGCACTACAAAACAATTTTATGCAAAAGACGATTGAAAAAGAAAATTATCTGAAAACATTATATAAGTTAGAAGAAAAGTCTCAGTTAGCCACAGTAACATCACTAGCTAATCATTTTAAAGTAAGTAAATCGACAGTATCGAATATGATCAAAAAGTTAATGTTAATGAAACTTGTTGATACTCAGCCATACAAGCCTATATTATTGACAAATAATGGGAAAAAGACAGCTGTTGAAGTTATATCAAAACATAGGTTAATTGAACTTTATTTATACGAAAAAATGCAATTTAAACTGGACGAAGTTCACGAAATAGCAGAAGAGATTGAACATATAAAAAACGTAAAGTTCTTTAAAAGAATGCAGAAAATATTAGGAGACAAAAATATAGACCCACATGGAACAATAATTCCAAGATGTAAATTTTAATTTATAATTTATCTTAATTCTCTGATCTTTATGTTCTTAAAATATGCTTTTCCTGGATGATCCTGAAAGCAAATAAAACCCTCTGAAAATTTTCCAAAGTCATACCACCTTTTATCGCCTAAATATGGATATTCATTTGAGTTATTGAATTTACTTTTGGATAGAGCAGAATTCCACTCTGGACCTTTTAGTGGAAATTCATTTATTATAATCCCATTTAATTTTACTAATCCCAAATTGTTTTCTTGATCAATTCTTATAAAATAGTTGTTCCATTCACCGACAGGATTATAACTAAAATTACTCACTGGTGAAAACAAGTCATATACAGATCCTAAAAAGTGCTTTTTTTCTTCTAGATCTGTTAAGACATTATTTAGTTCAATATCTCCGCCTAAAACGTCTTGAGGTTTTTCATAAACAGAAGGATCAATAATTTGTATTTCAGGTCCTGTTTGATAAGGATATTTGTACTCTTTTTTGTCTGAAACTCCCCACATAAATCCACTATTACCACCTTCTTCAATTTTCCAATCAAATGTAATTTCAAAACTATTATAAGTTTTATTTGATAGAAGACTAGAATCATCTTCACCAGACTCAAGACCAGATATTTTATCAAAAATTAGTATTTCATTTTCTACATACCATCCTTTTTTTGATCCATTGTCTTGAAAAATGTGCCAACCATCGAGAGAATTATTTTTTATTAATGATACCCACTCATTTTCTGGTGTTTTACATGAGACAAGTAAAAAAAAGACAATTAATTTTCTCATTTTCTTAATTAAATTTTAACTCTGAGATATTTTTTTTGATCCATTCTTGATTTATCTCACTGTCATCAATTATTGTGTACCAAAGCTTATCTTTTGATTTAACAAATTCTTTAAGATTCAATAAAGAATTAATTAAATCATCTTTTTTTATATTCATTGAAAATGGTTGATAAACTAAACCAGATTCATTCATCATCTCTGTTATGAAAAGAGGGTCATTATTTTGTAACCTGCTTAAAAGATATATACCAAGTCCAATAATATTTCCATGAATAAAAGGTCTTTTAAGTCTCTCCTCGAGTTCATAGAACAGGTAATGTTCTGATCCTTCTTCAATTCTAAAATGATCAATAGGAAGACAAATTGTATTTAATGAAATATATGCTTCAACAATAGCTCTGAGGCCATTATTATTATTTGCTTTTATATTACCTATATTATCGTAAATAAATTCTAATATTTTCTTTCCTCCATTGATAGCTTCAACCTTAAAGGGATATTCTGACTTCCCTTTTGAATTAGCATATTCCCAATCAAAAGATGCTGTGTGTATAGAGAACAAATCTCCTACTCCTGCTATGTTTAACTCTTTTGGAGCACTACGTAAAACATTGTAATCAATAATTAATGGGTTTGGGGTCGCTTCTCCTAAATATTCAACATCATGATTTTTCCTAATACCCGCTGCAGGTGTTGTAAATGCATCCACACTTAAAATTGTAGGAATAGATATTAATCTTTTCTTTAATTTCCAAGCAATATATTTAGCAACATCAATTGCCATACCCCCACCGATACCAAGGATAGTATCAAAATCAGGTAATTTTTTTATTTGGTCCTCGATCCAACTTAACTCTACACTTGTAACGTTAATTACTTTTTCTGGGGATTCGCCAATTTTATTTTTTATAATTCCCCATGGAATTTCCATGGTAGAAACAACAAATTTACCAATCTCTTTACCAATATTTTTTGAAGAATCATTACCAATTCTAAGTTCATTTACATTTGTTAATAAACTAAAATACTTCATTTACTAAATTTATATAAGTATACAAAAAAGCCAATAATTAAAAATACAATAAGGGAAATCGCATGAATGTATTCAAAATTAAATCCTTCAACAGCTTGACCAGGAAGCAACAAGCAAAGAGCAACAAATACACACCAAATTAATGCAATTATTTTTAGAATCTTAGGAATTTTATTGATTGTATTCTTTCCAGTTAAAAAAAAAGAAGAAAAAATAATTCCACAATAACCAATGTAACCAGAAATTGCCGATACACTAGTAATCATTTCAATTTTATCAAAAATTATAATAAATAAAGTAGAAATAATACCGATAAATAAAAGTGAATTTGAAGGTGATTTATTGTTATCAATAAAACTTAACCAATTAGATTTGGGCAATATTGAATCTCTTGACATAGAAAAAATTAATCTTGATGCCGTCGCCATACATGCAACACCACATGCAAAAATGGCGATAATTATAAATATTAGGGTTAATAAATAAATTGGCATTCCAAATTCAAATTGAAGCATGTCAGTTAAATAATTATTATTGATTTTTTCGTAATTATTTGTACTTAAAAAAACCGTTGATAAAATTATAATTATTAACCCCAAAATTCCTGAACTTATTAATGAATGTTTAATAGATTTTGGAACAGTATTTTTTGGATTATTTGTTTCCTCTGACATATCAGCAGCAGCTTCAAATCCAGTCAAACACCATGCTCCCAATAAAATTGATAATGCAAAAGATTTGATGTTAAAATCGGGCAGCTTATAATCATTAAAATTTAATGATATTTCTAAATCAGTCTTATTAACTAGAAAATATACTAAAAAAATTATCAGCATTACAATACCTATAATTTCAGTTATAACACCGATATTATTTATTTTGGAAACTAAGTTTATTCCATTTAAATGAATAAAAGTAATAATCCAAATTATCAAGACAGATATAAAAAGGCTGCTAACGTTTATGGCAAAATTTTGATATATAAGATCACTTATCAAAAAACTCAATGCCTTGCATATTCCAGGGAAACCTGTAAGAAATTGCAATAATAATAACCAGCCGGTAATAAAACCTAATTTTGGTCCAACCAACCTGTAAGACCACTGATAGCCATACCCTGAAATTGGATAATTAACTGATAATTCTGCCATTATTAATGCAACTAAAAATTGTCCAGCGAAGACAATAGTCCACGAAATTGGTATAAAGTTCCCAACCTGGGAAAATCCAAAATGAAAATTTGCGAATATTCCAGTAAGTATTGATATTAAAGAAAATGACACTGCAAATGAGGAAAATCTCCTCATAGTTCTATTTAATTCCTGCTTATAGCCAAACTTAGCTAATTCTTTTGAGTCATTATCATTACTAGACTGGGACATGAGATAAAATACCTTTATAAATACCTGGATCTGATCCTTCTATAATTTTAGCTCCAAATGTGGTTTCATAAAACTTGGCAGGTCCCACTCCACCGATAATTGCATATGCATATCCCATTTCTTTCATAGATTTTAGTGATAAATAAAGTAAAGCTTTACCAATTCCCATCTTCCTGTATTCTTTAGAAATTCCCATTGGTCCTAAAAAATTTAAATAAGCTGAATCATAAGAAGAAAAACCAATAATATTTTGATCTTTTATTGCTATGTAAGTTGATATTGGACTTTTTGAAAATGAAACATCCACCTCACTTTTCCAGCCTTCACCAAAATTTTTGTTGACCCAGTTATTTACAAGATATTTTTCTGCAGCCAACGGTCTCCTAAAATCTATCTGCTTTTTTAATTTTTCGTACTCTACGCATTCCTTTGGAAGGTCATAAAGTTTTACCAGCATGTCTTTCATTATTATTTATTTTTTATTGAAATTTTGTTTAAATCAACTATATCTTTTTATTAAAAGAGATTAAAAATTTTTTCCATTTTACAATTAAAAGCTTTTTAAATTTATCTAAAATTTTAATATGTACGAATATCATACAGCATCAATAGAACTCTTTGATAAAATAATTAGAAAAAATAAAAATATTCTTCCAAAAGTAATCGGTTGTTTTACTGATGCTGTTATAAATGATAACCTAATTCATACTTTTGGAACAGGACACTCACATATGATAGGACTTGAGCTATTTGTTAGAGCTGGTGGTCTTGGAAATATTAATGCAATGTTAGATTCAATTGTTATGACTTCTGAAGGTGCAAGAAGAAGTGGTAGTATTGAAAGGATTAGTGGACTAGCAGAAATAATTTGGGATCAACACAAAATTTCAAAAAAGGATATGTTTATAGTAATATCTAATTCAGGACGTAATGCACTTCCAATTGAAATGGCTCAGCTAGCAAAGAAAAACGGAAATAAAGTGATTGCTATAACATCAATAGAACAATCAAAAAAATATCCAACTCGAATCAAAGGGCAAAAAAAACTTTATGAAATAGCAGATCTTGTAATTGATAACTGTGTACCGCCTGGTGATGGATTATTAAATATAGGAAATGATGTAACTGGTGCTGCTTCAACAATCGGAGGTTGTTTTATTGTTAATTTAATTGCTTCTGAATCAATTAAAAAAGCACACAATCAAGGGATAAAATTGCCAATATATTTTAGTCAGAATATTGATGGTTTTGATAACGAAAGTCTATACAAAAAATATAAAAAAAGGATAAAACATCTTTAATTCATATTCTTTTTTTTAAAAAAGACATTTATCAATAAATAAAAAAAATCCGTAACACATTTAAAAATGATTACGGATTTCAAATGTACTCGGAGCGGGACTTGAACCCGCACGACCGCAATGGTCATTGGATTTTAAGTCCAACGTGTCTACCAATTCCACCATCCGAGCGAACAAAAGAGCGAAAGACGGGATTTGAACCCGCGACCCTCACCTTGGCAAGGTGATGCTCTACCCCTGAGCTACTTTCGCATTTTGGTGTGTAAATGTAAAATAATTTTATTCTTTTCTAAATATTAAGATACTTTTTAAACCAAATAATCGAATTTAATTTTAAATTGTTTATCAAATAAATCAAAAGGATATATGTTAATTTTTAGATCAATTCTAATTTTTATTTTATTTTTTTTATTAAATAATCTATTTGCGCAAAATATTGATAAACCCTTAAACTTTATTGTAATATTTACTGATGATCTAGGTTATGGTGATTTAAGTTCATTTGGGAATCCAACAATAAATACACCCAATCTGGATAAAATGGTATCTGAGGGTCAAAAGTGGACACAATTCTACGCTGGGTCAAGCGTGTGTACTCCTAGTAGAGCGGCACTTCTTACTGGGCGATTGGCTGTAAGAAGTGGAATGACAAGTAGTAAAGCAAGGGTTTTGTTTCCAGACTCAAAGAATGGTCTTCCATATTTTGAAATCACAATAGCAGAACAATTAAAAAAAGTTAAATACAGAACTGCCTGTATTGGAAAATGGCATTTGGGTCATAAAAAAGAACATTTACCCCTTAAGCACGGGTTTGATTATTATTATGGTATTCCATATTCAAATGATATGGATGTACCGAAAGATATAATGAGAAAAAAAGGTGGCTACTACAATTTTATGAGTAACCCTGAAAATTATATTATTGAAAACTTTCAAGTGCCTTTAATTCAAAATGAAAAAGTGATTGAACGGCCTGCCAACCAAAATAATATTACTCGCCGCTATTCTAAAGAAACAATTAAATTTATAAAAGAAAACAGTGACAAATCTTTTTTTATATATCTAGCCCATAATTTACCACATATTCCACTTTTTGCATCAAAAGAAGCCTTAGGTAAAAGTTCCAGAGGGCTCTACGGGGATGTAATTGAAGAAATCGATTATGGAATTGGTGAAATATTAAAAACTTTAAAAAATGAAGGACTTGACAAAAACACACTAGTAGTTTTTACATCCGATAATGGACCATGGACCGCATATAAGGATAATGGGGGTAGTGCTGGTCCTCTACGCGCTGGAAAAGGGACAACCTGGGAAGGTGGAATGAGAGTACCAACAATATTCTGGCTGCCCGGAAAAATTTCACCTGGAATTATAAATCAAATTGGCTCAACAATGGACTTATTGACAACATTTAGTAAGATTGCTGGGGTTCCTATTCCCGAAGATCGCCAATTAGATAGTTATGATTTAGGACCAAGACTTTTTGAAAATAACCCGACTTCTAGGAACCACATTTTTTATTACAGAGGAAATGAATTATATGCTGTCAGACTTGGTGAATATAAAGCCCATTATATAACTCAAGGTGAATATGGTCTCTATGGAGGAAAAAAAATTCATAATCCACCTTTACTCTATAATTTAAACAAAGATGCTTCCGAGAAATATGATATTTCAAAAGAATATCCAGGTGTAATTAAAAAAATTAATCAAATAGTTTCAGAACACAAACAAAAAATGATAATTGGAAAAGATCTTTTAATTGAAAGAGGTGATTGAGCCTACCTCTATTTTTTTGACAATTTTCTTTTAATTTGACTCAATTGCATTAATGCCTCTACAGGAGTTAAATTATCGATGTCTATTTTATAAATCTCTTCTCTAATCTCCTCAAGTAATGGGTCATCTAAATTGAAAAAAGTCAATTGTAAGTCTGTATTTTCTTTTGTTTTCCCATTTTTATTTTCTAAAGAGTGTAATTTTTCGAGAACTTTGAGTTTTGCTTTAGCAACTGTTAGAACATGTTTTGGCATACCTGCCATTTTTGCTACATGAATTCCAAAACTGTGAGCACTACCTCCTGGAATAAGCTTCCTCAAAAATAAAACATCTTCTTTCGTCTCTTTTATTGAAACATTAAAATTTTTAATCCTTTCATAAGATTGAGCCATGTCGTTTAATTCATGATAATGAGTAGCAAATAAAACTTTTGGTCTAAAAGGATGCTCATGAAGATATTCAGCAATAGCCCAAGCAATCGAAATTCCGTCATATGTGCTTGTACCCCTGCCTATCTCATCCAAAAGAACTAAGCTGTCTTTTGAAATGTTATTTAGAATAGATGATGTTTCATTCATTTCAACCATAAATGTAGATGCTCCCATAGAGATATTATCACTCGCCCCAACTCTGGTAAAAATTCTATCTACAATACCTAGAGTTGCCTTAGTTGCAGGAACAAAACTTCCAATTTGGGCAAGTAATGATATTAAAGCTGTTTGTCGAAGAAGAGCTGATTTACCAGACATGTTAGGGCCTGTTATCATCATTATTTGTTGATTTTCGCGATCTAGCTTTAGATCGTTTGATATATAAGGTGTTCCTATTGGAAGTTGTTTTTCAATTACAGGATGACGCCCCCCTTTTACGTCTATGGCGGTGTGATCAACCATATTCGGCTTAGAATAATTATTCTTTTTAGCAGTTTTTGCAAAATTGCTAAGAACATCGCAAAGTGCTATTGCTGAAGCATTATCTTTAATAATTTCTAATTCGCCTTGTAAAAGTTTTAATAAGTCTAAAAAAAGATTTTGTTCCAATAATAGAATACGCTCACCAGCATTCAAAATTTCTGATTCAAAAATTTTAAGTTCCTCTGTAATGTATCGTTCAGCATTAACCAAAGTTTGTTTTCTGACCCATTCATTTGGCACCTTGTCCCTATGAGTATTTCTAACTTCAATATAGTATCCAAAAACATTGTTGAATGCTATTTTGAGAGATGGAATTTGAGTACGATCTGTTTCCCTTTCAAGCATGTCGTTTAAATGAGATTGAGACTTGTTTTTCAAACTCCTTAAAGAGTCTAATTGTTCAGAAAAACCATCTGCAATTACATTACCCTTTGATACTAAAACTGGTGCATCAGGATGAAGTCTTGATTTAAGTGAAGCTATTAGATTATTCAAACTAGGTAAATTTTGAAACTTTTTTTTCAAAATTTTTGTTTTCCCTTCTTTTATTTTAATTTTTATTTTTTCAACTATTTCTAGCGAATTTGATAGTTGATTTAGTGCGCGTGGGGAAATCTTTTCAGTTGCTATCTTTGAAATTACTCTTTCAATATCGATTATTTGTTTAAGCGAATTGTGAACATATTCTAAATCAATTTCGTTATCTAAAAACTCTTCAACAATATTTTGTCTTAGCTCAATCAGATTTAATTCTTTCAATGGAAATGTAATCCACTTTCTCAACAATCGAGCTCCCATTGCAGTTTGGGTATTGTCTATTACATCTATTAGGGAAGCTCCTTCAAGATGATTGGGAGAAAAAAGTTCTAAGTTTTGTTGGGTAAATTTATCTAAATGAACATAATTACCTTTATTAATTGGAGTAATTCGATTAATGTGTTGTAATTTATCATTCTGAGTTTCTGATAGATAGTGCATTACAGCACCAGCAGCACTTATTCCTTCGTTATCCTTTTCAATACCAAACCCTTCAAGGGAAGTTGTTTGAAAATGTGATGTTAACTTTTGTCTTGCAGTACTTGTCTCAAAAGCCCAATCTTCCATATAAAAACATGGATATTGTAAACCGAATTGCTCATTAAAAAATTTTTTCATAGGCTTTGGAACTAATACTTCACTTGGAATATAATTCTGAAGTAATTGCTCAATTTCATTTTTATTTCCATCAGTAACCAAAAAATCTCCCGTTGAAATATCTAAAAATGATATACCAAATTTTTTATCAAAATAAACTGCGGCTAGATAGTTGTTTTTCTTTTGGTCCAAAACATCTTCGTTAATCAATACCCCAGGAGTAACTAATTCAGTAACTCCTCTTTTAACAATTTTTTTAGTTAGTTTGGGATTTTCAAGTTGATCACATATTGCCACACGACAGCCCTCTTTTACAAGTTTTGGTAAATAACTATTTATTGAATGATGAGGAAATCCAGCCAGTTCAGTTTCACTAGAACTCCCTGCACCTCTCTTAGTTAAAATAATACCAAGTATTTTAGATGCCTTTATAGCGTCGTCACCGAAAGTCTCATAAAAATCTCCCACACGAAACAATAATAGTGCATCAGGATACTTTGATTTTATCCTGTTATACTGTTTCATAAGCGGAGTTTCTTTTACTTCCTTTGCCACAAAAATTTTGTTAAAATTTATACTTGAAATTTATAATTTTTTCCAAAAACGGAAGCTTAAAATAAGAACATAAAACTTAGACTGTGTATTTTTGTTAATAATACCATTTATGCGTAAACTAAAAAATGAAGAACTAGTTCGAAAATCTATAAAAGATTTTAAAACCTCAAAAAAAGCTCCATTAATTTTAATTTTAGACAATGTCAGAAGTTTAAACAATATTGGATCAATATTTCGTATATCTGATGCATTTCTAATTGAAAAGATTATACTCTGCGGTATTACTGCTTGCCCTCCGCATAAAGACATCCATAAAACTGCTTTGGGTTCTACTGAAAGTGTTTCATGGGAATACTATAGTTCTACAATTCAAGCTGTTAAAAAACTTACTAGTGAAGGTAAATCAGTTTGGGCAGTTGAACAAACCGAAAATGCAACACAACTACAGAATTTCAAACCAATTCCTAAAAAATCGTATTGCTTTGTTTTGGGTAACGAAGTTAAAGGAGTTGATCAACAAGTTGTTGATTATTGCAATAAAGCTATAGAAATTCCTCAATTTGGAACCAAACATTCACTAAATATAAGTGTAGCAGCCGGGATTATTATTTGGGATTTTTTTATCAAAATGAGGCCCTAAAGATTGCTCTTAAAAATTTTTCAAACTCAAATTCATTTTTATTAAAATCTATATTATCTAATGAATATTCTAAAATTGGAAACTCAAAATTATTTATAATTAAGTGATATCCTTTCTCTAACTTCTTAAGATAAGTAAGCTTTATTTCCCTTTCGAAAGATCTGTCTCTTTTTTTGATTTGCTGTTCTAACTCTCTAAAATTTTTAGTGAGGAAAATTACCAAACTAGGAATTTTAATCTTATCCATCATATGGTCAAAATCTTTTTTAAAAGTATTATAATCATTTTTTTTAAGATTTTGTTTAGCAAAAACAAGACATTTAAAAAAGCAAAAATCTGCTACAACTTTGCTATTATTTTGTTGCCAAAAAATTTTATCATTTTCAAAACGATTATTCAAAAAAAATGATTCTGTTCTTAATGCGTGCTTAAGTGGATCTTTGTAAAAATTTTCTAAATGTGGGTTAGAATTATAATCCTCTGAATAAAATTTGACTTTGTAATTTTTTGATATCATTTTTGCTAGAGTTGTCTTTCCAACACCAATATTTCCCTCAATTGATATAAAGGGAAATGATTTGAAAATTGGTGGTAGACTTAAATCAAAATTTGTTTGAATAATTTTAATTTTATCTAGTTGATGATGATTTAATTCAGTAATGGTTTTTTGCAAAACTGGATGTTTAAATTTTGGGGCTATATCCAATAAAGGTTTTAAAATAAAGTTTCTTAAATGTAATTTAGGGTGAGGGATTTTTAAGTCTTTTGAGTAGATAATTTCATTATTATAAAAAAGTAAATCTAAATCAACAGTTCTATCCTGATATCCTTTTTCTGAATATCTTTTTCTACCCAATTTATCCTCCACATTTAAAAGTATTTTTAATAAGGAGTCTGGTTTTAAAGAAGTTTTTAAAATAGCACATGCATTATAAAAAGGGGTGCTATCGAAACCCCAAGAGGGTGTTTCGTAGACATTTGATAATTCTCTTATCGTTATAGGGTGTTCTTCAATTAAAGCCAGTGCTTTGTATATAAAACCAATCCTATTTCCGATGTTACTACCTAATGAAATGATAATAGGTTCTAACATTAATAAAGTCTAATACTTACAAAGCTACAAAACCCTATATTTGCACCACCAATTATTACAAAATGAATTTTATAAAAACTTTTTTTGCATCAGTTTTAGGTTCACTTGCAGCTTTTGGTTTGTTATTAGCTTTTGTATTGATTATAATTTCAGGTTTCGCAAGCCTAGTTAATACCACCACGGCAATAAAAACAATTAGTCCTAATAGTATATTGGAATTGGATATGAGGACTCCTATTGTAGAACGTGCTCCTAGAAATAATCAAATTCAAAATATTTTAGGATTAAGTGAAAAAGTTATTGGATTACAGGATATAATTTCAGCAATTAAAATTGCTGGTAATGATCCAAAGATAAAAGGTATAAGTCTTCGTTCTGATTATACAACATCCGGCTGGTCTCAAACAAACAGCATAAGAAAATCCTTAAAGTCCTTTAAAGAAAAAGGGAAATTTATTTATGCTTATGGAGATTTTTTTACTCAAAAAGGCTACTTCCTTTCTTCTATTGCTGATTCAACTTTTATAAACCCTGTTGGCTCATTAGAACTTAAAGGACTTGCTTCTGAAGTATTGTATTTCAAAGACTTTCAAGACAAATATGGTTTTAAAATGGAGGTAGTTCGTCACGGTAAATATAAAAGTGCTGTAGAACCGTTCCTTCAAAATGAAATGAGTTTAGAAAACAAATATCAAATAACCACCCTTCTTAACGACATATGGTCAATTTTAAGAGAAGATATTTCTTTCTCTAGAAATCTTTCTGAAGATAAACTTGATAAACTCATAGAAACAAATAAAATTTCTATGCCTGAAGAGGCTCTTAAATCAAAGCTAATTGATGGTATTATTTACGAAGATTTTTTCAAACAGAAAATAAAGACTCGTCTTGGACTTGAGGAAAAAGAAGATATCAATAAATTAAAAATTAACGAGGTAAATTCTAGCAAAAGCAACTACAATTATGACGTCAAAGATAGAATTGCTATTCTTTTTGCTAAGGGACCTATTTTATATGGTGAAGGAACTGAGTCAATAATTGCTCAAGAAGTTTTTGTTGAAACTTTAGAAGAATTAGCTCAAGATGACTGGATTAAAGCAGTTGTAATTAGGATTGATTCACCTGGAGGGAGTGCTTTAGTATCAGAATTAATATGGAGGTCTACTATTAAATTAAAAGAACAAAAACCTGTAATAGTGTCTATTGGAGATATTGCCGCATCTGGTGGATATTATATAGCAACCGCCGCAGATTATATTTTTGTGGATCCTATGAGTGTTACAGGTTCAATAGGCGTTTTTGCTACATTACCAAATGCAAAAGGTTTGTTAGATAAAGTTGGTATTAGTGCTCAGTCAGTTCAAACTCATTCTAATGCACTTGGTTACAGTACATATCAACCCATAACAAAAGCATTCAAAAAACAACTAAAAAACGGTATTGAAAAAACCTATAATATCTTCAAAGAAAGAGTAATAAACGGACGTGCTCTAGATCCCAATATCGTAGAAGAACTTGCTCAAGGTAAAGTATGGAGTGGGAAAAGAGCAGTAGACCTAGGACTGGTTGATGAAATAGGAGACTTGGAAAATGCCATTGATTTCGCTGCAAAAAAAGTAGACTTAAAAAAATTCAATGTCATAGAATTTCCAAAGTTTGAAGAAAGTTTAGAAAATATGCTTTTAGGACTCTCAATAAAAAGTGAGAGTAATGATTTTTTAGAAAATGTATCTATAAAACAGTTATTACTTAATTTGAGAAAGTTGGAAACTAAGATTGATCCACAATACATTCAAACTCTTTTACCTTTTGAAATTATTATTCGTTAGATGAACAAAAAAAAAGAAGAGCTCGCAAAGGTAATTTACTTTTTACTTTCAGGTCTTTTTATAACCTCTTTGGTTGTATCTAATTTGATTTTCCAAAAGTTCTTCTATTGGTATCCAACTGACTTAAATATATTAGGAAATAAACTTTTTGAGCTTTCTGTTGGGATACTCCCCTATCCAATTACATTCCTCATTACTGATCTAATTTCAGAGATTTATGGTAAGAAAAGAGCAAACCAAGTAGTTATTATTGGAATTTTTGCTTCTTTTTTCTCAATGGGAATATTATTAATGGCAAATGCAGTACCAGCAATTGAAAATTCACCAATTGATGATGATACTTTCAATCAAGTTTTTGCCTTTTCACCCATAGCGGTTTTGGCATCAATGATAGCCTATTTAATTGCCCAATTTGTGGATATTCGTATTTACCATTTTTGGAAAAAGCTCACAAATGGACAAATGCTTTGGTTAAGAAACAATTTTTCAACCTTTAGTTCTCAATTTATTGATACTTTCTTAGTAGTTGGCCTATTAAGTATTTTTGGTGTTTTACAATGGAAACTATTTTGGGGACTGGTTCTCTCAGGGTTCTTATTTAAAATTATAGTTGCTGTATTAGACACTCCATTACTTTATTTTTTTGTAGGGATTTTTAGAAAAACTTTCGCCCTGAAAGCTACTGACGAACTTGAAATATAGTTATGAAAAAGGAACAAGATGAGATTAGATTAAATAAATACCTAAGTGAAATTGGTCATTGTTCTAGAAGAGCTGCTGATAAATTGATTAATGAGGGTAGAATTAAAATTAATGGAAGTGTTGTTGTCTTAGGCCAAAAAGTAAAGGCAGGCGATCAGGTTGAAGTTGATGGTTTGTTGGTTGAAAATAATGAGGAAAAGTCTGTTTATATAGCATTTAATAAGCCAGTAGGTATTGTTTGTACAACCGACACCAAGGTTGAAAAAAACAATATTATTGATTACATAAATTATCCAACTCGGATTTATCCAATTGGTCGGTTAGATAAAATGAGTGAGGGATTAATTTTGCTAACTAATGATGGTGATATAGTAAACAAAATTTTAAGGGCTCGTAACAATCACGAAAAAGAATATATTGTTACAGTGAATAGACCGGTAAACTCGGAGTTTATTAATAATATGAAAAAGGGTGTTCCTATTTTGGATACAATAACAAAAAAATGTGAAGTAGAACAAATTCATAAAAATCAGTTCAGAATAATTTTAACTCAAGGTTTAAATCGACAGATAAGAAGAATGTGTGAATATTTTGGCTATAAAGTAATTAAGTTAAGGCGGATTAGAATTATGAATATAAAGCTTAATACAAAAGTCGGTAGGTATAGAGACCTTACAAAAAAAGAAAAAAAAGTATTGTTTGAAATGACTATTAATTCTAAAAAAGCAGTCTAAGGAATAAAACTAAGTTTAACTCTTTGGCCTTCATTCGACCGAACATTAAAAACGGTTTGATCTTCAAAAAGCATATATTGAGCCTTTACACCTATTAACTTTCCCTCATAAACAGGGCTCTTTAATAGGTTCAAACTATTAACTTTGGAGGGGTAATATTGTACTGGGAAAAAAATCTTTTCTAAACTCTCCATTGTTCCTTTATAAGGCTCTAATTCTTTGGGCAAGCATTCAATCGATTTTTTATAAGCTTCTTCCCATTTAACAGGAGTAATTTCATTTTGCAACATTTTTCTCCAATTTGTTTTGTCAGAAAAATATTCTTTTAAAGCAACCTCTCCAATGCCAGCAAGGTATCTGTTGGGAACTTCAATTATAGTCATAGCTTCGTGAGCTCCCTGATCTATCCAACGTGTAGGTATCTGTGTTTTTCTTGTTACACCAACTTTTAGATGACTACTTAATGCAAGATAAATAATATGGGGTTGTAATTGGACTTTTTTTTCGTACTCCAAATCCCTATCCGGTTTGTTTAAA